>OLGM01000154.1_pt1 | contig 50346 bp, 86 predicted proteins | sample 1606001 | NCBI WGS metagenome assembly OLGM01 (sample SAMN03283294) | human gut metagenome | biome: human-associated habitat; material: feces | host: Homo sapiens | place: Peru | collected 2012
CAGTGTTCTGCAGCGACGCAACCGCGTTGTTGAGCTGAGCGATACCGCACCCGCATGTCTGCGCAACGTTGTCAATCTTTGCGCCGAGTTCGGAACGCACCAACTTTTCGCGGAGATCAGCGATTTCTACGTTGCTCTTCATCTGGGATTCGAGCACGGCGACGCGTTCGCGGTTGCTCGCGGATTCCTGAGAGAGTGGCTTAATGTAGTCCATCAGACGGTTTTCGAGCTTCTCGTTTTCAGAACGCGTCGCCTGATAAAGCGTCGTGTCCTGATTGTCCGAGTACTTCTGCGCCGTCAGTTCGGCAATCTTGGCGTCCTTTTCAGCAATGACGCCCAAGGCTGCCATCTGCGGTGCGCAGTTATTACCGCCGAGGATATTTCCCAAAATTCCACCACCGTTGGTAGAACCCTGAAGCAGAGCGGCGGACAAACCGCCTATCGCGAGACCAAGGGCGCTACCAGCCATGCCCTTAGAAGCAAATTCACCTGACATAGCATTCTCCTGTGCTATGAAGCTCAAAGGCTTAGGTGTTGCGCTCAGTTGGCGCTAGTGTGGACTCAAAGGTCTGAAAGAGGTGCGCCGCTCGGCGCTTTGACTGGATTCGATGCAGGAGCAGAACTGTCCTGCGATGCACTGATTTTACCATAAAATGAAAGGTTTATGAAGGTAAAACTTTTGCACCGCGGGCATTGAACCCGCAACCGCCCTCCCGGCGCAGATTCCACGTCAACGTCAAAAAACCGGCGCCCGCAACGCGGGCAAACGGCGCGTTCAAACTTCTCTTCCATATTTTTTCTCCGTCAATAAAAAAGGCGGCCAAAGCCGCCCTGTCATTCGATTTTTGTCATGATTCCTTTCCCGATAATTTCTCTGCCTCCGTATCCAACCGCGTGTTCAACGCTTTGATCGTCCGTCGGATTACCGGCGGAACAACATCAGACAACCCCATGCGTTCAAAGTTTTCGATAATGGAGCCAAACTCCCCGGCGCAGTAAGCGCAGATGGTTATCGTCTGCAATATCTCCACATGAATGATGGGAAAAAACACCTGATCAAGCCCGTGCGCCAATGCGACGATCGAGAAATACAGCATCTTCTTCACCACCCCCAGCCCACAGGCCTTGCTCTCCCAAGTACCTGTTTTGAGGGCGCCGAGCGTCCCTGTAATAAAGTCGATTACCACAAAGGCGGTGAGCCATAAAAACAGAACTCCGATGTCTCCAAATGCGAAACTAAACGCTCCACCGATGACGCCACCGAACGCCATCAGGATTCTCTCCGTCCCTTGAGGTAAAAGCGTTGTAAACATAGGCTCCTTTCAGAAAAGTTAATAACGAAAAACCATCTTTAATCCGACGGCCAAGTTTGTCCATGACGCCGACGCTATGGAGTACCGCGAAACCCTCAGGATCGAAGCCGCTCAGTAATAAAAACCCCGTCGGAAGGCGTGGTTTATCTTTTACTTGACGATCTGAAACTTTTTGAACAGGTTGAAGTAGAGCTGGTGCATCGCTACCTTGCCGTCAGCCTCGTGCCAATTTCCGAAAAGTTTCCAACCAAGGCCGATGCGTACGCACGCCCGGATGCGCCCTAACGCGTAATGCTGGATGAAATACCATTGGAAGCAGATCAGCCTGTCGTCTCGATACACGCGCCGGAAACAAACACCTGAAATTCCGTTTGTGTCTGAGGCGTCCGGATTCCCCTTTACGACGTATTCGTCCGACGGATAGACCGGAACCCCTATCACACGGAGGCAGAAACCATAACCTGTATTTCTAAAGAACCAAGCAGTTCTTCGTTTATAGACAGACCACCAATCGAATCCCGGGTGGCGTTCCCAGTGTCCTCTGTCACCGTCACAATCATGGTCGTCTGTCTCAAACCACGAAAGCCACTTAGGCAAGTGCGCCTGCATTGCCGAGCCGTCCGTGCGCCACTCGATTTCGCCGTAAGCGTTCTTTTCTGTGCGGACAAACAGCGGGAGTACTGGCGACAAAGCCTTACCAATTACCTGCATCATCAGATCAGGGATGCAGAACAAAAGCCACTTCAGATAGATCATTTTTTTCACCCATAAAAACCCGGTCGAGCCGGGGTTTTGATTGGCTAAACTAGCGAGCCTTCATTTTTAATGAAGCGAACATTCCATTGCAGTATTGTGGCATTCGCATCGAAATAGCTGACTACACACTTTTGCCCTTTCCCCAGCATTTGCCACGTACTTCCGTCAATCGTTCTAGCCGTGTGCCGAACAACATTGTTAGTTCGAATGTCAATGGCTGGCATAAGACCATTACTTGCTGAGCACTGAAGAAAAATACAAAGTTCACCATCACACGGTGCAACATACTCAAACGAGGCATTGCCGCCTTCTGTAGTAAAGTTCGTTTGGTAGACAATTTCTATAACCTCAGTGGACAGTGTTCCGCCCCGGCTCCCCAGCCGCAGCATCGCTTTCTCAAGCAAACTTTTCAATAAACTCTTAATACTCATTCCGATTCACCTCCCGCTGTTCGATCTTGGTTTGGCACTCGTACGCGATGCACTCGGGAATCGCCGGGAAGTCCACAAACGGGAATCCCTCGACCTGAGGCCAATCGCGCAACGCCTGACGGTAGGCCGTCACCTGCGCCTTTTCTTCGTCCGTCAGCTGCTCACGCTTCGCCCGCGCGGCTTTCTGTACGGTAATGTCCGACAGACGTTCATAGTCGTCCGTGTCGCTGATGCGCTGATTTCGTTCGGACTTCTGTGTTTCCACGTAGCGTTCCGTCACAAAGGCGTCGTCGTTCTCCGGCAAGGCGTCGAGCGTGTAGTACTTCCCGTCGGCGGACTGATACATATCCACCGCCCGGGGTTTCGCGCTGATGAACGTCAGCACCGCGCCGTCGTCCCGCTTGAATTTTTCCGAAACTTCGTAGCCGTTGGCTAACGCCCATTCCAAGTCCGCCTCGTTCGTGTAGCAGTGCTGAAACTTCTGCGCCGCGTGTCCGCAGACGTTGCTGTTACGGTCGAAAACCACCCACTCGCCCAAGGGCTTCGCCTCGGCCTTCGTGAGCATTTCGGCCTTTACTTCTGATAAGTTTTTCATTGTTTACTCCTGCGATTTTTCCAACCGCTTGACTTTTTCTTTCAACGTTTCCACCTGAGAATGAAGGTTGCAGCAATAGATTCCCAGTTTCATCAAAAGAAACCAAGTAACGAGAAAGCCAACAGCCCCAACCCCATAAAGCATTAGAACCGTGGAACCCAGGCCGTTACACACCATCTTTCACACTCCTCAATCCGTTGGCACAGTGCCGCCATATTCAACGATCAGTTCCGAAAGAGCGGTCGTGATTTCAGTTTCCAATGCTGCCACCGCCGCCGAAACAAATTTCGTATTTGCGGCCTTAGTGGAACTGTCCCCCGCTGCCACATTGGGAACTTGAGGCGTCCCAGTGAAAACGGGGCTTTTAATCGGCGCTTTGTCTTCTCTGATGCTTTTTCCTATTGCCTTCATATCCGGCAAGGTTTCCGCCATTTCATTCCCCTAAATACCCAATCCCGAGGTTTTGCCACGCCTGCGTTACCGCCGCTTCGGTGCTTGGAAGGTAGTTCCGATAATCCAAAGACGTACCGTTGTAACCATTGACGAAAGCAATCAATTGCTCCACCGCTACGGCTACTTCCCCGGTCGCTTCCGCTTTCGTAGCAAAATCCTCGTGGTTTTTTATGTCTTGTTCGACCTGATCGAGGGCAATACGACGAGCGAGCGCCGTTACGTTGGCCTCCATCGTCATAAAAACCTCCGTCGGTTAAGAAGTGGTGCCGTTACGAGCTGCTTCGTAAACGGCGACAAAGTCCGTCGTCGTATCTCCGACGGCGGCAGCTAAATCGTCTACTGCTTTTTGTGCTGCATCTGCCGCGTTTTTTGCTGCAACTGCTTTGCTGTCCGCCGTAGCTGCTGCCGTTTTCGCGCCGTCTGCGATTCCTTTCAACTCATTGATAGCGGCGACAAGATTCGTTTTTGCCGTTGTTTTGAGGTCTGCGAGCGTACCGATTGACGTTTTGGCGGCGTTTGCCGTTGTCTGCGCATCGGTGCCAGCCTTCTTAGCCGCCGCAACTTCTGCCGTCGAGGCGGCATCAATGTTGGAGCGTGCTTGCGTCTTTTGTTCCGTCGTCAAAGTCTGCGCGGCGTCATATTTGACGTGCCCTGCGGCGATTGTCTGCAATGCTTCGATGGCGTCTTTATTCGATGCGATAACGTCGGCCAATTCTTTCAGCGTATCCATCGCTTCCGGAGCGCCGTTCACTAGAGCCGCGACCGCATCGCTGATTGCCTTCGAAATCTGCGTCGAACTCCACGTCAAGTTTGTGGTCGTCTTGTTATCGTCAATAATTTTCGTCAGATCAATAGAACTTAAAGACGCCTTCAACTCGTTGAGTGCCACTACCAACGACGCCTTTTCTGTCGTTGTCAATGCCGACAAATCACCAATGGCGGCCAACAACTGCGCAATATCGGTACCGATAGTTTGCGCTAAGGCCGCAACTTGTTCGCTACTAGTTTTCGTTGCCATTTTTCAAGGCTCCTCGTGCTTTCAAATAAATCTCTACGGGGTCTATATCAAAAGGCTCATCCGAACGGGAAGGCCCCTGTATACCCGGTACTTCCACCGTTACCACCGGGAGGGTTATCGCCTCTTCCACGATGACGTTAATCACCTGGGGCGGTTCAACGATTACCGTAATTTCAACTGCACCCGCATCCGCCATTTCTCGTCACCTCCGCCGAAACGCTGATATTGCCTTGCAATATTCGCGTGATCTGTCCCGCCGGTGACGTAATTTCAACGTCGTACACCATCGACCCCGACGGCCATTTTTCGGTAATGTCATGCGGAAAATTCAGCGTTATTTTTCCGGCCTCAGCATCGACCTTGATTCGAGGTGCTTCCCCCTCCGAAGTCAGATCGTCAATCGTTTGGCACGCCCCAGCCGTTCGTCTGATCTGCATCTGGGCGGAATACCCCGAAAGGTTGAGCGGTGTCCCTGTGGAATCCTGAAGCCGCAGAGGAATTGCATAGTCGGAACCCTGATTTAGGAAAAAATTGTGAATATTTGAACTCATGCCGCCTCCCTATGTCGGAATCGTTCCGCCGTATTCTTGGATCAGCTCTTTCAAGGCGGTTTCCAACTCAACGGAATTCAACTTTTTCCCGAGTTCCGTTGCATCGGCTGCGTTGATGTTTTCTCTTGCCACCAACTTTTCGCCTTCCTTCAAACCCTGCGCTTTGTCATATCGGACACCGGCTTTAGAAACCAACGTATCGATAATTTTTACAAGCGCGTTATAGAGCTGAGAATTTCTGGCAGTTTCTACCTGTCCGTTGATGGCCAGCCCCGCGTTATGAAGCAACGCCCCCAAAAAACCGAAGATATCGTTTGCCCACTCGGCTTTGCAGTAGGAACCGTTTCGCTTACCTTCGCCCGTACCGTTGATGAACTTCCCTTGCGGATAATCGACTGATGGCGGCTCCCACCGCTTGCCTGAGGCTTCCAGTTCATTCAAATTGATAGCCATAAGTCACCTCAATACTTGATATAAACCGGGAAGGCTATATTCTTCGGGCGGACTTCATTAGCAACATCGACCACCCGAGAGGCGTCAAACTTAATTTGACGGTGATAGTCAGAATGCCCCGACTTGTTACCCTGTCCGTTAAACCCCCCGCTGACATAAAATGCACCACTTACGCCGCTTTGATCGTTGGCGTACTGGTTAAATTGACCAAGATAACCCGTGATGTTCCGAATGGCGTCCTCCTGACGAGTGGCAATATTTCGCCCTACATCAACCCCGCGGTTCTGATCCAACACCCGCAAGAAAAGCCCGCGCGTGTCCGGCAAGCGGAACGTGCTCGAATTGCCGCCCGCAAGGATGATGTCCGGGCATTGGCTCACCAACTGCGCATATTGCGCCCGGCTGTATTCGCCGCCGTTCATAGGCAACCAACCGCTAATAGTTCCTGTCCGCCCAAAGTACGCCATCGTCCCAACGGGGATCGTCTCCGGCTGAGAAATCCCGTAGGCCGGATTGAGGAGAACCCACTTGTTGAACCGGGTATCAAACGAGAGTTGCAAGGTATGCCCTGCGCCCGCAATGTCCCCCACTAAGAGCGGCTGATTAGCTCCCTTGCAAATCGTCCGGGCGCCGGTGCTACCTGCGTTCAAGGACGGAATCGTGGACGTATTGGCATAAGCCGCCCGCACGGTAATCTGAAAGCCGTCAATCAGAGAAACCGAACGCGGGAAAGCAGCCGCCAAAGCGTCCGCTGTTCCCGTCGCAAAAGCAAACATCGGCTCGTTAGCGGTCGAAATCATGCCGCCGACAAGGGATATAAGCGCTTTGAAAACCTGAGAATCAGCGCCCGTGTCGATCTTCCCGTTTGGCGTCACCCCTGCGGCCTCGAGAATTGCATCCTGAAACGCGCGCTCATCGTTCGCCATATCCTCTTCAAGATAGGTACCGTCGGCGCTGTTAGGAGCCGTCCGATTCTTTACCGAACCTCGCGGGCGTCCCGCCGTCGGTGCATTCGCCCGCCCCGGGTAACGTTCCGAAAGAATTAAACTCATTCAATAAACTCCAAAGATTTGTCACCGAAAGTGGCGTCATCGTCTTTCAGAAATTCGATGATGCCGAACGAACGGATGAAGCCTCGAAACCGCACCCCGGCGGGCGTCGGTACAAAGTCTTCAATATCCAGTAACCACGCTTCAGCCGGGTTAACCGTCCCGGTGTATTCGATGGAAAAACTCATGTCGTGGTAATTCAGTAGCCGGAACGCCTGCGCCGTCGGAAAAAGAAAATTGAACGCGTCGAGCAGGTTTTCCGCCGTGGGCTCAATCGTGTTTTTCAAAATCTTGGCGCGGCATACTGTTCGAAGAAGCTCATCGGTAAGACTCGCCTCCGTCTGCGTACTCCATTCCGCAAACGTCTTTTCAAGGTCGCCATATTCGGTGCCCGTGGGGTCGGCGTACTCACCCGCATTCATCAGCGTTTCTTGTTTGATCGTGTCGACTGCCACAATTCGGCTGATGATGCGAAGGCTTTCCCCCGTGGCCGTGTCAATGTCGAGGCAATTCCGCACGGCTTCCGCCCCGGCGGCCACGTTCTCGCCTATTTCGTGCGCGATATTGAGCCAGGCTTGAAACTTCGGCTTATCGGCGTACTGGGCATAACTGCGGCGGGGAAGTTTGAGCACCGTACTCATACGATTTCCACCGTAATGTTTGCCCGCAAAAACTGCGAAACCTGATTGAACGCAATCGCCACGGTCGAGGTGCCGCCGTTTACCGTCATTTCCGAAACGTAAGAACCGGCATAAAGTCCGAGCACTTTGTTTACAGGCGTGAAAAGCCGCGAATACGGGACGCTTTGTCCGATGTCAAAGCCCGTCGTCATGAAGCCGATACCGTCCGGCAGTAACTCGCCTTCGTAGTACTGCGCGATAGCGGTTCGAATGGCTTCTTGGAGGTCCGTCGCGTTCGGGCAAGTCTTCGAAGGATCAGCGACTTTCACCTTTACAGTGATCGGGACGGCAATCGGGCGGGAAAACGTAATCACGTCGTACGAATTCGGATATTTCTCGCTCCAAACCGTTTTTTCCACCTTCGTCCCGGCGGCATGAAGCAAAACGCCGGGGTTCACTTTCATGTAAATCGCGCGGGCGACTTCCTCATCTTTGCCGCCATCTACGATGATCGCGAGAGAATGCGGCGGAAGTCCGTACGGATTGACCAACGCAATCACGTCGCTCGAATTCGTCTTGTTTTCGTAGACTTTGACCTTTCGCACCCCGTCCACGTCGAAAATTTCGCCATACAGCGAATCGCGTTGAGCTGATCCGGCACGGGCTACCGCGCGGGCGGACTTAATACGGAAAACCGCATCCGACTCGGCATCCGTTCCCGTCATGGCCGCCGTGCGGTTCGTGACAGTCTGCCAGCCGCCGACGACGGTAATGATTTGGTTAATCTTGCCCGCAGCGACTTCGTTCGCGCCGTTGACGGTGCAAGTGGCCGCCACGCTCCCAGTACCGTCAGTACCGAGCGTCAAGTTTTCGTCAGTCGTGAAAACAAGCCCCTCAGGCGTCTTTACCTGCGAACCTTCGGGAATGAGCGTACTTGCTACGCCCGTCATAAAAAGCGTGGCAGTTGTTGGCGTACCTTGCGAACGCGTCGCCCCAGTGAGTTTACGCAGTACGTCAAGGTCCCGCCCAGTCGCTTTGTTGGGGTCGCGGGCGTCATAGGCCTGCTTTACCAATTGATCGAGGGCGCCGAAGACTTCCGAATCATGGGCTAACTTAAGCCCATCAGGCGTAGCGGGATCAAGACTCCACTCCGCGTCTATCTTTTGATAGAGCGCCTTCTCTTCCTCGAAATACTCATTCTGAGTTTTTGTTTGAAAACCGTCTTTTGTCAACTCACCCATAATGCACCTCGGTTTCCCCATACTTTGTAAAAATCAAAGCGCTCACGGAGTATTTACGCGTCTGCAAGTCGTAATCCGTCGAAAACTTGAGAATCTTCAAGACTCCTTCCGTTTCAAGAATCCTCAGACGCAAGATGTTCTCCACTTCGGCGCCCGCATAGCCCTTCTGCAGGATCCCCGCAGTTCCATCGATCTTTTCAAACCACGGGACACCTTCCGATATATCGCGGAAGTACTCACCCAAATACAATTTCAGGCGGGTTTTAACCGCCTGAGCAATGCATTCCTTTCCTTTTACCCACATTTCGCCGTGGGTAACTAAATCGCCGTCTGTTCCGAGTTTGTGCCCTATCACTTCGGAGCCCCCGTATCATGATCGCCGCACGGATGAACGTGTCTCTTGCCGCTGATGCCGCCGAATTTCACATCCGTCGAGCCGATGACGGTCTTGGCCGTCACGGTCGTGGGCGTGGTGACGTTCCCCGCCGTATCAATCGTGACGCCATTAATCGTTACCGTGCCGTCTTTGGCAATGCGGACATATCCCGCGCCGTTCGTTGCTTCAATGTCGCCACTCTCATGCAGCCACACGAACTGCTTGCCCGTTTTGTTGCGAATCTTCAACCCGTCGTTTTTGTGCGCCGATACGGCTTTCGGCAAAGAACGAACACCGGGAAGAAAAAAGGCGTCGGCCATTGAGAACCGGCGCCCCGTCCGCGGGTTCGGCGCCACTCCGCCGGAATTCAACCACCCGTCGATGCACTTCTGCGAAAAAACAATCAGTCCTTCGCACCCAGCCTTTATCGCCACCTCGGCAACATATTCGCCACCATAGACAAACACCGGCACATCGCCGACGGGCGTTGGAACAACGGCAGCACCTCCGTTGTCGTTGCCTTGAATGCCGATCTGCACCTGCGCGAGCTGCGTTGCTGGATCGAAACTCAGCACGTGGCCAGGAAGGGCGGTAAAAACCCCTTTCATCTGCTCCCGGAACATTGTGCGAACAAAGTCCCAAAGGGCGGCGTGTTCGTTATCTGCCATTGAGCATTCCTTTGATATGGGTTTGCCACGAACTTCCCCAAGAGTCTCCCTCGTGGGTTAGCTCCATGATGCGGTAAACGCCGCTCAGGTCTCCGCCATTCGTCGGCAGGCGGAAATACATATTTCCGGTGTTGTAAGAGGCGTATTTGCTCTCCAACTTCACTAAACCGCCCAAACGTAGGGAGGGAGCAAGACAGGACGTCATATCCACAAAAACGCCGACATTCTCGTCGGCCATTTCCGGAACGCCGATCAGTCCGGTTCGGAAGTTAAGCAGATACGCGTCCCCCTTTCGCGGTGAATCCTTTCGGTCGATGACGATCTTGTCTTGAACGAGACACCACGAAAATTTGAATTCTTCGGCCAAAGCATCCATGACGGTCTTTACGTCACCGCAAAGCGGGCGCATTCGCGCCAATGGCTGCACGTCGCTGAATTGTTCGTCCTGCTTTGAAATCGGCTTGTTCCACGCCTCTCCAACGGCTTGAATCAGCGTAAGCACGCCCGTCCCTTTACCAAAGCTTTTATTGATGACAGGCCGCAATTCTTGCCCCTGCGCGTCAAACTTCGGCATTTCACCCGAGCGGCAAATCAGCCGTGTGATGATGTTCGGGCCTTCGCGCTCCTTCAAGACGCTCATGATGCAGCCGGTGAAAATGCTGTCGATCTGCTCGTCGTACCCCGCTTTGAGCGTGATTTTGCTCCCCATCTTGATCTGCGTTTGGCCTGAAATGTTGTATATCGCCAAATCCAAAAGACCGAGGCAGTAGGTGTAGGAGTTATTGCAACGGAACGTCACCCGAAAATCACGACCGCGACTTTCGCTGCCGGTACCGTGCTTAATAAACGGCTTTCCGTCGATTTCTATCGCAAAACGTCTCATGGTTCTACCCAGATCAGGTGGTTCTCGGCCCCAAGGTTATCCAGCGTCGGAACGGCGCCCGTCATAATCAACTTTCCGAGCCCCAATTGGTAAGGTTCCAAAAGATCGCACCCGCCTACCAACTTCAGCCCGGCCACCAATGTCTCCCCGTTTTCGGCGAGGTCGCAGTTCCAGTACGGGTCGTCCACATAGCTCATGAAATCCAACTTAAATGTAATTTCATGGGCGCCGAGCTGCGCATAAAACGACTGGTGCGCGTTCTCCGCTCCACCGCTGAGAGGAATTTCTTTCACAGCGCCTCCTATGCCATAACGGATGCCACCTCGGTTTGGGACGCGGTTGAGGCTTCCTTCAGCGATGCCCGTCCTTTGCTTACTTCTCTTGCGTTTCCTGCCTTAGACGGGTCGCCATCCCGCAAATATCGATGGTCCGGTTGGCCGTCACTCGTTAGTAGATTCAACGAAATAAATTCAGTCAGATCAAGATCGAAGACCAGCGCGTTTTCGTTTTCAGGGTTTCTCGTTCGGGTTATCTTTGTGATAACCATGTTCTTTAACGTGATATCCCCTGACACCACATCAAACGGCTTTTCCCCTTCAAGAATTTGAATGAACTGTGCTAAGGCAGCCTGAGCGCGGTTTTCTTTCTGCCCGGCCAAAGCGCCGGCGCTGATCCCCGCTGCTGCGGCCACAATCGGGTTTTCCGTCAGGTTCGACACCAAACCGCCGGCGAAGTCGAAGACGCTCACCTTCAGCGGCGTGTTGGAAACAACGCCGCGGATCTGATATTTGATCGGTTGAATGATTCGGTGGTCGCTCACACTGGCGCCGGATTCGATCGGATAGGACGGCGTCTCCACCGACATTTCGAGCGATTCTTCCAACACCGCGTCCAGCGTGTAATTGGCAATACCGCCCTCGTCACGAGCGAAAATCTTCACCCCTTCTCTGCCGGTGATGTTTGTCGCGCGTGAAGTAATCGTGTCCCATACCGCCATAAATTTCCTCACATATCGGCGCCCGTCATTGCGCTGGCCGTTGCGTTATCGAGCAAATCCGCCCAGCATTTTTTCACCCGTCGGTCGATGGTCTCGCTGCCGATTTTTACCACGATGTTGTTATTGATCTGAGCAACGCCGGGCTTCCCGTTTGCCGTCTTGGGCGCCGATGGAGCAGACGGCGGCTTATCCGCACCGCTTACGCCTTCCGTGGGCACCGAGGCCGTTACTGCGGCGCCCTCATCCCGCACGGTCGGGTAGTCAGTTTCTGCGGCGCCCTCATCTGAGTTCCATAACCCCGACCACCATTTTTTGAATGCAGCAGCTGCTTCGCCGGGCTTCATGTTGAGAACTTTTCCTATCTTTTCTCCGAAAAGCTTTTCAGGGTCAACATCCCACAACGAAACAAGCACTCCTACCCAACCCGCTAAACGGCTGATCGAAGTAACTGCGCCCGCAGTTGCGGTCTTTATCAGACCGAAGCTCGAGGCAAGTTTTGCCGCACCACCGACGATGCTCGCCGCCGTCAAAGCCGAAAGCCCTGCTGCGATGGAGGTGATGTTCTTGTCGAGATTTCCCGATGCCCAATCGGCTACCGAATCCAACGCCCCCTGGTTAGCTTTGATCCAGTCGTTTGTCTTGTCGATAAGCTGATTCAGTCCGGAAAGCAGACCCGTGCTGATCTTGTCGGAATAGCGCCCGACCCGGGTTTCCAACTCGGTCAACCCTGCCTGCCAATCGATTGAAGCCTTTTGCGCCTTCTCAGTAACAGGGCGGATTTCGGCGAATTCTTTGCGCAGGGCTTCAAGGCGCTCCCTCCCTTTCGTCAAAACATCCAGCATCGCGGGCGAAAGTCCCAATGCTGCAGCGACGTTCGTCTTTTGCCGCTTATTGAGGACGCTCATTTGTTCCGATAGCCGAAGAAGCATCTCAGTGGCATCTTTGGCTCGGATTAGCGGGTCAATGGAAACACCGGCCTTTGCCAAATCCTGAAAGACGCCGATTTTTCCGACGTCCATCCCGGCCTTTGCCTGATTGAATCCAACCAGCAAACCGTTTAATTCTCCGATGTCCGCCCCGAAGTGCTGCACCACCGTCTGCATCGATGACAGTTTCGTGGCGGAAATTCCGAGGTAATCCCCCAGCTGTCGAGCCTGGTTGACTTGTTTGGCAAAGTCAAACGTCAGGCCCTTGAAGCTGAAGGCCATTCCAAGCGCGGCGCCCGCCTGCAGCACGGTGGACTTGAAGTTCCCGATCTGCTGCGTTGCGGTCTTCATGCCGTGGTCGAAGTCCGACGTATCGAAACCAAGGCCGATAACAAAATCCGTAATTTTCATGCTTATCCCTGATTTCTCACCGCCTGCTCGTAACGCGTTCGCATGAGCCAAATGGTTTGATTGAACCGCTCAACATCGGCGAGCGTGTAAGTCCCGTCCATCAGTTCCGCCCAGCGGCATAACGGCGGACAAATACCTGGCTCGCCAATGCACGGCGCCATCAGGTACCAGTTGACGGCTGTGGGCTTTCCTCCGCCTTCTCCGCCGCGGAAAGCGGCTTTAGGTCGGAGGACAACTGCTCGAAAAAATCGGCAAGGTTCCACGTCAGAAGTTCGGCAAGCAGCGTATTCCACTGCACCATGTGCCCCTGATAGTCCCGCGCCGATACCCGCACCTCAGAGTTTTGGCCGCCAACAATCAAAAAGGCGCGTTCGGTGAGAATGTCAACGATTCGTGCCTTTTCTTCGGGCTTGAAAGTCATCAGCCGCAGAGCAATCTGCTTTGTATTGACTTCCACGCCGCCTTGCGCGGCAATGGCAAAACTTTGAAAAATCGGCTGGGCAACGAGTGAAAGCAACTCATCCTGCCGCACCGCCGACGCCATAGCGGCGCAAACCGTATGGGCGCCGATCGTCCACGTTTTCGTCGTACCCATCAGATTTCACCCCCGCGCAAAGATTTCCAGGTATTGAATTCGATAACAAACACGTCGTCGGAAATCTGAGTATGACCGACACGGGTCAACCCCTGCTCCTGCGTCAAAATGCCCTCGGTACCAATAGCACCGTCCGTTGCGCCGATCTGCGTTCGAGTAAGTGTTACCGTTGCGCCGGATTGAAAAAGCCCGTGCAAGAATGCCGAATCCGCCGAACCAGGACGCAGATTGAGCGTCGCTCGGCGCCCAGGGTTACTGCGTTCGAGCACCACGGCGTTTCCACCAAGACCGCGCAAGAGGTTCCGCTTATTATCAATCGGTTCATCGGAATATGCCGGGTCGGCCATGCCCCAGTCGGCAATAGATCGTCCGTTAACGGTAACCACCGTGTTTTCGATGGTAAAAGCTTTTGTTAATGCCATTTATTCCACCTTAGTAAACATCCACGGTAATGTCTACCGCATGAATCGCCCCAGCGCGGAAGATGCGCACATTGACAGGCGCGCACTTACGGGCGTTTCGATCTGAATCGGAAAGTTTCAGAATATCCTCGGGCTTGCTGAGGATTTCGTAACCGTTCGTCGTCTTTTCCTGAGCATCATCGGGATCCGTGTATGTGCGTTCCCCGAGGAAGCCGTTTGCAATGTACTGTTCGCCCACGGCCTTAGCGGCGGCTAAAACCATAGCCTGCCCTCGCGGCGTCTGCGGCAACTTGGACGGCTGTTTGGCTACCATGTTGTAGCACCCCACGGCCAGCGCATTGGTGAATGCGTCCAAATTCACGACGTCGTCGATCCATTCGCCGTAGGCAGAGTGCGTCTTCGAATTCTTCCAGCGCCCGTTATCGTTGGATCCCTGAAGGTCGATGACGGTATAGAAACAGGCGTTCTTAGTGCCCTTCTCCATTGCCGTGTATTCGCTGTTCTTCAACGTTTCTGCGGCCAAACCTGGCGATTTCTTGTAATCGCCAGTAATGGTGGAATCCGTTGCGGAGTAATTCACCTTGGCGAAGTGCTTCGCCAAATAGATACCGCTGTACGCGTCTAACTCATGCACCGCGGTAAAGCAATGGCGGTACCCGAGCGTCGTCAACGCCGAAGCAATATCTGTGTCGATCGTCTCGTCGCGGATGTTGGTCGCCGATTCGCCGGTCTGGCAGTTGACAAACATAGAGGAATGAGACTCGCACCATGCCGCAATCTGCTTAACGTCCGTCGCGGATTCATAGGTCGGCTTAGTAGCAAACGTCCAGTACCACCACGTCTGATTTCGCGCCTTATCAAGCGTGATGGCCCACGATGAATCCGAAGGATTTCGCACATAAACCATCAGCTGGTCGATATGCGGGGTGCCGCCCAACCATGCGGACGCCGCTTCATAGGCTTCAGGATAGTTGCCGCCTTCATCAACACGCAAGACTTCAGCAAGTTCGGTCGTGTCGCCGAACGTCCGGTAGGTATCTACCGGAAAAGTCTTCTGCGCTTCATCCGACAAATCCGACTGCGGAATAAAAAGCATGGCCGAGCTGAAATCTGCCGTGCTCAATCCCGCGCTCGAGATGCGGACATTGATATCAATAATTTTTGTCGCCGGATAGGCCATGTTTAACTCCTAGTCTCGGAAAGGATTCGTCCTTCCGTGTCTTCGACCGTAATTCCGTTAAGCTGTTCGATGGTGTTCGCTTCATCGGTAACGCGCTGCGTCCCGACGATCCGAAAAGTGATGGCCGCCCGCTGTTCGTAGGCGCTTGATTGTTCCGCTGTCAGGTTTTGCACCGGATCGCTGTCGCACCACCCACACCCTGCGGAAAAAAGCAGGTAATGGATCGACGGGAGACGAGCGCAGTAAACAAGGCGCCCCGCAGTTGCCACCGCCCCCGGACACCGCCAAAAATTGACCGTTACCGTGTAAATCACGGGGGTAACGAGCGTCGTACGAATCCGCTGTTCGTCCTTCAGGTATTCCCGTTCGATATGCCCCGGCGCGGTTTCCTGTATGGAATTAACTACCACCGTGGCATACGGACCGCCTGGCGCTATCGCCGTTTGGTACCCAAACAAAACAGTCTTAACGCCGGTCGCTTTCGTCACCAACGGTCCCAGAACCGCCGAAAAAAGCTCCCGTTCATTCATTCGTTGTCTCGCTTTGCTACCGTCACGCGGCAATAGGCACTGCGGGCGCGGTAATCCACCTCAATGACACGCCACCGGGCGCCGAGAAATTCAAAACGGCCTTCCAAGTTCTGAATGGCCGCCATATTTCCCGTATTGATGTAGATCTTCCGAAAATCCCGAATACGGTCGAGGCCTACGCCAAGCGCCTGTATTTCCTTCGGGCGCAACGGCTGCACCGTCGTTTCCGAAAAGGTAATCGGCGCCCCGTCCGTCACTACGGCGAACCCTTTCTCGAATGTCGTCGTCTCCGGGATGAAGACGACGCTCAACTGAGAATCAAAGCCGCCGGAAAGCAGGCCCGTCATAGAAAGCGGGTTGTTGCTCATTTCTTCGTCCTTTGCCACGTGATTGATTGACGCATCTGGCCGGTATCAATCAGCGGATGGCTCGACCCCTTTCGGGCAATTGTTCGAGGAGAATTCGGCGGCGGAATGAAGACGTCGGCGATGTATTGCTGCACCTTCCCCGCTGCTATAGCGCCCATAGCATCAACAGCCTGAGATACCGAGCCGCCCTTTGCGAGCACCTCTTTCGCGGCACCCGCTACCACGGCTTTGTTTTTCACAATGGCAACATCGAGAAACGGTCGCGCCGGAACCTTTTCGGTTCCGAAGTGGTTCCACGCGGCCACCTCAGCGTTTGACGGCACAACATCCGACGCTTTCTTCCCGTGAACCTTGGCGTCTTCCTTGCGTTGGCGGACATCTTTCACATTGGCGTGAATCCCCACGGTGCACCAACTGCCCCGTGCGAACTTTCGCGCCTGCTTCACCATTTCCGCCATCTGAAGTTGGACGTTTGCCATCTTCATCGTCATGCCGGCCATCACGCCACCCGCGGTACCGACGAGCAACGACGGCGCAGTGTCATGAATTGCACGCCGTAGACCGTCGTTGAAATAGCGTCATCAATCGTCGACTCCATTGCCGTAATACGGTAAGAAACGGCCTCGTCACCTACCGACTTGCTGGCAATGTTCAAACGCGCGGATGCCTCGACATTCGTCGGGTCGTTGGCGCTGTTTCCGAAGAAATACGCCAACAAGTGCGCCGTGTAAAAGTACATCCCGCGCTTTTTCAGATTGTGGTCGTCGTCAAGGCGGAACGTACCCCAGCACCGTCCGCCGGTGATACAGTCGGCTTCAATCATTTGCTGCCGAATAATCTCGGACGGCCAATTGTTACGGTCGGAAAACGGAGGGAAGAAGCGACGGAAGTCGCAGATGATGTCTTCAGAAATTTCCATTTCTTTCGCCCATAAAAAAAGGCGCCATCGGCGCCCCCACACAACAAACAACTTCCGTCACAACTCTTTCGCTACTTTTCTTCGATGTACACCATCGCGTTCGGGTAGCGAACTTCCGTACCGCTGCACTTGAATTCCATCGGCGTGATGATCTTCAAGCCCTGAGCCTGCGGTGCGAGGAATCGCGGCGCAATCGGCATATAGGCGCTCATGTTGAGCGGGTTGCGGTCATAAATCACCATGCGGCTCTTGCCGGTGGTGCTTACCTTGTTGGCCTTCAGTTCGGAACCGCTCAACTGAGCAAGCGGACGAACATCCACCGTGCCGCCGCCCGCCGTCAGCCCCTTAACCACGTTGTGTTCCTTGAAGTAGTCAAGCAACGTAGTTTCGTTGTACTGACTCAAGCGGGTCTTGGCGAGTTTGGTGTAGCGGGCGCTGTCAATGAGGAGCGTGTTCGGAACATAGGTCTGCATCGAATCGATCCAAACCTTTTCGAGTCCCTTGTTAAGGTCTTCAATGATGTCATCCGCCGTCGTTTCCGCCGCATTCCAATCCAGCTGAGACTTTTCGGTGCGCACGTTCGGATTGTTGAAAAGCCCGTACATTCCTCGGGACTTATCGCCGTAAAGGACGACGTGCTGCATCATTTCGTCCGCCGCACGGGCGCAAAGCTGCGCCTGCTGCGCGTTCAAATCCTGACCCACCATAGAGCAGGCGCGGAGTTCGTTCAGCGTGTATTCCATCGCCACGCCGGCATAGCCGAGCGGAACGGAATGGAGCTGGCGAAGAATGCCCACGGACGGCAAGTCGTTACTTCCGCTGCCGATCCAGTCAGCCTTTGCCATACCGTCAAAGCTGAAGTAATTCACCGTGAGGGCGGCTTCATTGACCGTCGTGTCAATCGGCACCAACTCCTTGTAGACGATCTTGGCGTACGGAACTTCGTAAGCCTTCGCCTCCAACGACGCCAACTGCGAAAGCATGAAGGCGATGCCCGAATCAGCGTCGCGCATACGCAAATCAAACTTGCGCACCCCCGCGACAAGACCGAAGCGTTCAGCCATCGCGTCGGTAATCGTTAAAGAATCTTTGAAATTAAACTTCATTTATCAACCCCCAATCTTGAGAGAAATCACCGACAGGCCGTCCTTAGCGGCGTCCTTGCGCCACACAGCGCCGTCAACCTTCACAGCTGCCGTTGTTTCGCTTCCCGCAGACTTAACAAACTTGCCGAGAACATCGGTACCATTACCGACATAGACAGGATCCCCAGCTTGAACTTCTTCACCCGCAACGACATAGATTTCGCCCAACGTAAGGACAGTGCCCGTGCGAGTCGGCGGCAGGCCGAATTCAGCGCCGGGCGCCGTGTCGAACGAGTAGTCACGGATGAGAATCCCGAGAATTTCGGTATCGGATGCGCCGAACGGCTTGCAGCCGCGGGCGCCGTCGCGGACAACAGGCGTGCCGTAAGGAATGACGGCGTCGGTCTTGTTCTGCGCCGTAATGCGATTGGAAATCGCCAACGGCGACGCAATCTGCCCGGCGTACCCTTCCTCGTGATAGAGGCGTACGTTCTGAGTAATAGCCATTTAAAGCTCCTTGATTACTTTTTGAGATTGAGACCCGTCTTCCACGCGTCCCCGATCTTTTTGCGGTTCTCTTCGGCGGCGTCTTCGTCCTTGTCCTTGTCTTCGTCCTTGTCGGCGTCATTGACTTTGTTCGCAACGGCGTCGGCCACCTTCGTCTTGGAAGACTTGGCTGCGCTCTTGTCTGCGTCAGCCACCATGCAGTCGAAATAGGCCTTTACGTAGTCTTCGGACTTGTCAGCAAGATCGATCGTTGCGCCGGACGCCTTAATGGCTTCGCGCATGATTTCGTCGGAAAGAAGCGAATCACAGACGAACTTTTCGCCGCCGATCGTCTTCGCCTTTTCGCGAAGTTCCATCGCGTCTTTAAACAACTGATGGATCTGGGCGTCAGACGGAATCTTTTCCTTCGTATCTTTCAACTGCTTCTGCAAATCGGCGATCTTCGCGTCCTTTTCCGCCGAAGCCTTGTCGAGCACCGCCACCTTGCTTTCTGCGTCTTTCACCTTTGCGGTCATTGAGGCGATTTCGTTTTTGACCGCATTTGCCAATGCCTCATCGTTGAGAGCGATCGTGACCGCCCCAATGTTCACGTCCATGAGTTTTCCTCCGTTTGGATCGTTGTCAGCAATTCGAGCACCGCCTGCGCGGCCCCGTCCCACAATCGCCACGTGGTTGAGCTTGATGCTCTTCACAATGGCGTCGTATTTCGTTCCGTCCGGTGCTACGCCGGGTTTGAAATCCAAGTCGGCGTCATAGCCGGCAGAGATTTCGACCTTGCCCGCTTCCACGGCTTTGATCGTCGCGGCATCCTTGATAAGCAGGTCACACATGACGTACTCGGGCGCCGATGGATCCCGTGTTCCCTTGCTGATGACCGTTCCCTTCGAAAGGCGCGAGAAGTTCTCGGCGCCCACGTTTTCTTTTGGGTGATCGTTGGTAATGTCAGCGTTGAGGTAGTCAGCCAAAGCACTGTCGGCAAACACCACCTCCGGCGGGCGGTAAATATTGAAAAGCTTGAAAGCCTTGTCACCTTTCAGCCCCAGCTCCAGTCCGTAGTAGCGTTGGATGCCGCTACGGGCGACGCGGGCGTGACATTTGAGGTAGCCCTTGTCGTCGTAGGTGCGGGTGGAGTGAACGGCATAGGAGCCGCGGTCAAGCATTCCGCAATCAAATAAATTCATGAAAGACCCTTCTTTCTTTGATATTCCTCAACCTCAGACGAAATAACAGGTATTGCGACGCATCGACAGTTGCTTACGGCTATATGATTAGCAACGAAAAGTCCGTTTTCTATCGTGAGGTCGTAAACAAAATGTCCTTTACTTACCCCAAAGCGCTTTACCTTCAGGCGCTTGAATTGATGCGTCAGGGGCAAACACTCACCGCCGCGAGTAAGGCGGTCGGCATCTACCCCGACAACGTGAGCAAACGTCTCCGCGGATGGGGCTATGAGATTCCCCGCGCCAAAATCAAGGCGCACAATCGACAAGACTTTCCGCTTGAAGAAATCAAAGCGTTGCTGGATCGAAAGTTCAGCGTTAAAGCCATCGCCAAACACTTCCAAACATCGCGCAACGTCATTACTCGGATACTTAACGAGGCCGGCATACAGCAACCCAACCGTAGCGAGGCCATGTTCATCCGAATGAGCAAAACAACGCGCCAAGAACGCGAGGAATTGACCCGCGCGGCGCACGATGCCGTCCGGGGCAAGAGTCAGCCCTTGGAGAACCGTGAACACATTGCCGACAGTCGTTACATGAGACGAACGGCTTATTTCTTCGGCTACGGTGAGAAGGAGCTCCAGCGCGTCCTTGCGGAACGCGGCATCGCTACCTTGAGTCAGTTCCCAGTCGATATTTACAACATCGATCTTTTCTCCCGCCCGAATATCGCCATCGAACTCTCTTCCCACACTGCGGCACGTTTCAAAACGCCCGAACAAGTGAAGCGAATCAAAAAGCTCGCTGAACTTCAGATCAAAACACTTGCCATCAGCCTTCAGTCCGTTGATGCCTTGCTGGGGAACATTGACGAGATAGTCGCCCTCCTTGAGCAAATACGCCGGGACAAAGCCCCTGTCCGTAAGTACTGGGTGGTTAGGTGTACACAGGAGCGTTTCGCCCGAATCCGTGATGAGTTCGGTCGTTTCGCCTGTGTACCAATAGCGCCACGCTTTGCGTGCTCCATAAAAGAAATTAACCTTGACTGACCCCGGGAAACACCGAATCGGCATCCCCGGCGCCACCTTCTCCCCGTCCACCACGGGGAGATCATCCCAGCGGTAAACCCCACGTCCGTAGGGCGTCATGGCGTTACCCGCGTGAACGTGGGACGGGCGGACGCGTTCGTCGTTTGACGTGCTCCAGCGGAAGTACTTGAACCCCGCGGCCTCCTGTCGCGCACGGTTGACCGCGCTTTGCACTTTGGCCGTTTGATCTCGGGCAATGAGCGCCGCCCGGCTTCGCGTCACGCCGTAGGACTGAATTGCGTCGATGATCTGTTTCGACCGAACGCCCTGCATCATGTTTTGAAAAACGATGTCCGCCACCGCGTTCAAGTGTTGGGACGCTATGGACTTGATGAGCTGCACGTTTTGCTGCGTTGCCATCTGCAACACGCGCCGCAATGTCTCGTCCTGATAGATATTGAGGGCAAAGTTTCGGTCGTTGAAAAGCGCAATCTGCCGTACAAAGGCCGAGGCATACTGCGCCGCCAACGTGTCAAATACGGGAGAGTTCCACGCCATCCGAATTCGGGCGAGCAATTCATTGACGTCCACCTGCGCCGCATCCATGACGCCTTTGGGCGCCGGAAGATTCGGCACCACCTGCTCTATGACGTCACTGCTTATCCTTTTCAGGATCCCCAGCAGGTTTTTCAGGTACGCCACCTCCGGCGCTTTCGGCGCCCGCTTCGCCAGTCGTTTCTGTACCGTCTTCAGCGGGATTTTCGTAGAGTTGCTCCAGGGGGAGCTGCTTTTCGATGTTTTCAAGTTCATCTATCCGCTCCTCGTCGAACGTGTACTTTTCCGCCGCCTGCAAATTGCGCTGCACCTGCGAGACCGTGATAACACCGGCGTCGAGATACGCCATGTCGGCGTCCGCCTGCGTTTTGTTAGCCGTTGCTAAATCCATTGGACTCGGCGTAGAAAGTGGTTTCCATTCGTAGTTGAAGTCGTCGGGGAATCCCCCCGTCGCCGAACGAACAAGCACCTCGTCCAACTTGCGAAGAGCGGGATCGAGGACGTCGTTCTGCAGAGAGCGGAGGTAGTCGTTGTAGTTTCGAAGGTCGCTGTCGCCGGTTGCGTTAAGGCCGCCGGGCGACATTCCGAAGAGTTTCGTCATCGGCGTATGGCACGCGCCGGCGATCATCTGCATCTGCTTTTCGAGCAGGGTATCGATGCCCGTGTAAGTGACGTTTTTGCGCTCGAAATCTTCCGAGTCATCTAAAAGCGCCAAATGGACGACGGACTTCATCAGCCGAAACGTCTCGAACCGTTTCTGAATTGCCTGATCTTGGTCGGTGGAAAAGTCCGAGGCCAGCCCCTGCCGCTTAATAACGTCGACATTGAATTCCTGCAACGATTCGCCGACGCCGCCAATAGCCGACAAGAGGTCTTCAATCGGCTCCAGTGCCACGCGAAGGGTCGAGTCGCCCCACCCCTGGTTCATGTAACGAAGACGCGGCGGCAACGTTTCTCCGGTAAAGCGCACGATGTGCGAAGGATGCACCCGCGTGTTCTTCGCGTTGCCGATCAGGTACTCAGTCGGCATCATGAAGTCGGGCGACTCCACGTCCAAAACCTGAATACCGATGCCGCTTAACCAATAGCGGTCGAGCACCAAGAGATTTTTCAGGCTTCCTTTGCCCAGCCGCTCAAGATTCAGCGGGCGCGACAAATCCTGATCGGTAATCATGACAATCGCGGCGCCCCCGTAAAGACGCGCCCAGCGATAGCAGTCGCGGACGGCATTTACAAGGCCGACGCGGTCTTCTTCGATTCGGATTTTGTCGGCGTCATCGCACTTGATTTCACGCCATTCGCGGGTAATGTCCGCCGGGATAGTGTTGATGATGTTCTTCGCGAGCCACGATGACTGATACGCGGCCTCGTACTCCAGCCAATTGGTTACAAGGCCGTCGAACCGCCAATGCCCGTGACTGCGCTTACTCTGCATCGTCCCAAGGCCGGTGGCAAAGTTGACAAGGCCGTCCGCGACACGGGCGCCGAGGCGCGTGTCTCTCGTTTTTGTCTTCTTTTTCATTTGCTACAACATTTCAGAGTAAGGGATGACCTTCGGGTCAAGCATTTGACTGATGGCGTCACACATCGGGTCGATCTGGTCGTCATGCAGGTGTGTGTCGTCTTTTGTAAACGCCTCGCATTCCGCAATGAAATCGTTCACAAACGGTGCCCCATCCGGCAGGTAGACGTAACCCGCCTGAATGAAGCCCTGCACGTCCATAACGCGTTCAAGCTTCGACCGCGATCGTTCAATCGGCTGCACCGGAATCCGTGGACGTCCGGCGCCCCCGCGCGTAATGCGCTGAATGAGTTCCGTCCCCGACGACTTGTCTTCAACAAAAAGCCGACGCAACGGGCTTCGTCGGTCGGCTTTCTGTTTTGCCCAAAAATCGGGGATCCTTCGTTCGAGTTCCCAGGCCTCGAATTTGTCGCGGAACATATCGAGGAGGTAAAGGTTGTTGTCCTCTCCAAGCCCCCAGCATTCCGCTACCTGGTAGTCGTTCGACTCTTTCTCCTTTTGCGCGGTATCAACGAACACGGCACGCCACTTCATCTTCGGCGCCACCGTGTAGCGTTTAAACCACGCACCCTTCAGAATGCCGCCGCCCAACGGCGTAGGCCGTTGCTGGTATTGCCCTGCGAAGACGTAGGAATTCTTGGAGGCCATCGCCTTCAAGCGTTCCAACGTGTGCTTTTCCGGCCACAGGGCGCGTTCGTGATCCGTCCCTTCGTCGAGAATCGCCGGAAGAATCAGCTGCTCGAAGTGGTACTCCTCGTCCTTGAGCAGCATCCCGCAGAAGTCTTCCTCGTGGATTCGCTGCATGATGACGATGCAAGGCGTTCGCGGGGAATTGAAACGGGACTTGATAACCGCGTCCCATCGGCGGTTAATGTTTTCGCGAAGTGTCTCGGAATGCGCGTCTGTAGGCTTCAGCGGATCATCAATGAGTATGCAACCGCAAAAGCCGCGCCCGTCTTCGAAATCGTCAACCTTACCGGCGCCGTACCCCGTCACCTGTCCGCCTGCGGCACGGGCAAGAAAAACGCCGCTCTCCGTGGTTTTCCACGCGTTGGCGGCGTCTTTGCAAAGTCCGATAGGCCACAGTTGTTGGAATTCCTGTGACTTAATGAGGTCGCGGATGGCATTCGAGTTATCCAGCGCCAACGCTTCTGAGTAGGACAAGTGGATGAATTCACACGATGGGTTTTTCATGAAGCACCACGCCGTGAACATTTTCACCACCAGCTCCGTCTTGGAGTATCGCGGCGGCATATTGATGATTAGGTGCGTCGTCTCCCCGTTGAAAACCCTCATCAGGGCTTTGGTGATTTCGTGGTGATGCCACGAAAAGCGGAATTTCGCCCCATGCTGCAGGGAGAAGAAATACCGGACAAAAAACTCAAAATCCTCCTCACAGCGCTGTTTGATTCGGCACAGCAGCTGTTTGTCGGTTATCTTCATGCGTTCCGTCAGGGCACAAAAAAAGGCGCCCCGAAGGACGCCTTGTTGCTAATTTTGCAACTTTAATCGACGATCAATTCTCCATTTTCGTCGAAAAGTTTCTTTACTCGCTCAAATTCGGCCTCACTGATCTGGCCTTGCTTCATAACGCTACTTTCCGCAATATCAGAAAGCGTCACGCTCTCACCCAACATCCGAGAAATAAAGCCGAACGTATACCGCTGACCGTTGGTTAAATCAACGTACCAGCCACGATCTATATCGCTCGGAAGTTTTTTCTTGGGTTGCGCCATTACTGTTTCTCCATTTCGACAAAATACACGTCGTCGCGCTCATCATACCCTACTAAGCGCCCCTTTGTCCCGGGGGCGAAAAGGAATTCATTCTCCTGTGGGCTGATTGAGTGATTTTTCATCGCAATGGCGTGAGTTCCTGCTTTAACACGGAAAGCAATCGTACACCGATTGCCTCCGCCAAATGTTCGGGCTGTGAATAAATTCGTCGAAGTCGAAACAAAACCTTTTTCTAAAAATTTCCCATCCTTTGACAGGATATTCTTTAACGCTTTTTTGCTTACACCACGATAAACGGTGCAATCCTTTTTTATTTCATTTGCCTGAATAGCCGCCTTGGCGTCTTCAATATACGACTCAAAAACGGCCTTGCCACCGATATTTTGATAATCTTTGCGGTACTCACGCGGCACCTTTCCGTCCCGAAGGATCCCGTTAATGATTGCGCACTGACTGGACACCGAATATTCCTCCAGCGCTGCGTGCTGAGATTCCGTCGCCTTGCTTCCGCACCCCGTTTTCGCCAATCGGATCGATGCGCGTTCGTGTTCGGTCAAATCTTCATAAACGGCGTCGTAGCTCTTCTTTGCAGCCTTGAAAGCTTTCTGCGCCTCCGGCGACGTATCAATCTTAAATTCGCTATGTCCGCCGGCGGCTTTTGAAGTCGTTTTTGCCGATAATGCCGCAGATTTCTGCGCGGGCTTTTTCCACTCTGAAAACTTGGATGAAAACGGCGATTTCTTTTGCGGCGATACGTATTTCTCGGTTTTGGTCTTCGAGGTCAACGCTTTGGCGATTTTGTATGACGTTTCGGCCTTCGACTCGGCGCCCGCGCTTTTACTCTTAGTTGCAGCCTTCGCCAATGTGGTTTTCTTCTCGCTCTTTGCTTCTTTGGCGGGCGCCGAGGCCTTCTCTTTGCCCTTCTTACCCAGTTCCGCGAGTTTCTTCCCGTTGAACTTTCCGCCCATCCCGGCTTTGATCTCGCCGGTCGCCCCGTCGATCTTGACGTGTTGGCCGGCGTTCTCATCTCCGTTCGGATGCACCGTAATCCACCGATCCACGCCGTCGATAAGCACGCGTTTAAGCATCAAAATTCCTCGTCGAGTACTTTGTCAACAATGGCTTTCTGGCGTTCCGTCAACTCTTCGGATGCCTCAACCTGAATCGGCGCTCCATCGGCGCCCGTCATTTCCTGGCGGCTCGTTTCCTTCCAGCCGCATCGCGACTTGAGGTAGAAAATCGTTGCGGCAATGTTTCCGGCCTTGATATGCTCCATCAGCTTCCCGCCGACGAACACATTGGCCTTAGCCTTCCCTCTTTTTATAGCCTCGCCAAATTGGACAAATTGAGCCTTCCGGCGAACTAGCGTTCGGTAGGAAATCCCCAAGGCCTGCGCGATCTCTTCTTCGTTGTCGCAGACCTGCGCGTATTGCTCGACCTTGGCAAGATCGATATCAATTTTCTTGCCGGCCATAGTGTTTTCTCTCAAAAATATTTGCCGAAGAGTGCGGGGCAGTTCCGCGTTTCGCCGAGTTATTGATACGCCTCAAAGGGTTAAAAACTCCGCGGTCGCTGGGTCACCTCTTCGACAAAATTCAGTGCTGCAGAGAATTGAAAGTCGCCCCTGTTTCTTCGAGGGTCGCTTCTTTCCCTGTCATTTCCTGCCAACGCTTGACGATCACATCCACGTACCGCGGATCCAATTCCATCAAACGAGCAACTCGTCCAGTCTCTTCCGATGCGATCAGAGTCGTTCCGGAACCGCCAAAGCTATCGAAAATCACGTCTCCTTTCTTGGAGCTGTTTTCAATGAGATACCGGAAAAGCTCCACTGGTTTCATTGTCGGATGGACACCGTTTCGCGTCGGCTTATCGAATTCGAGCACCGTCGACTGAGATCGGTCTGAATACCACTTATGCGCCGCCCCTTCTTTCCAACCATACAGGCAAGGCTCGTGGCGCCACTGGTAGTCCTGACGCCCCATCACAAACATATTTTTCGCCCAAATGAGGCACTCGCGAATAGGCCAGCCAACGTCTCGACAAGCGCCGCGGAAATTGAATCCTTCGCTGTCTGCGTGCCAAATGTAGAAGACCGCCCCCGGCTGCATAACCGTGTCTGCCATAGAAAACGCATCAACGAGGAACTGACGGAACTGCCCGTCTTCCATGTTGTCGTTTTGAATGGTGAGTGCATCTTTGGTGCCGCCCTCGTAGGCGACGTTATACGGCGGGTCGGTCAGGTACAGCGAGACAGTCGGAGTACCCCCCCCCCGTGCTCCCGAATAACTTTGAAATATCATCAGCCGAGCAAGAATCCCCGCACATCACCCGATGGGCGCCAAGGATCCACACATCGCCGCGTTTAGACACCGGGTCTTCCTGCGGCTCCGGTGCTTCATCCTCGTCACCGTCGGCGGATTCCGTCGGGGTTGCAAGCAATTCGTCAAGCTCCTCATCCGAAAATCCCGTCAGTTCGAGATCAACCCCCGCATCCTTCAAGTCACCCAATTCAAGGGCCAACATTTCGTTATCCCACCCGGCGTCAAGCGCAAGGCGGTTATCCGCGAGAATGTAGGCTCGTTTCTGTGTTTCGGTGAGATTTTTCAGCTCAATACACGGGACTTCGGTAAGCCCGAGTTTTCGCGCCGCCAACGTCCGCCCATGCCCGGCAACGATACCGTTTTCGCCATCGATGATGATCGGGTTTGTCCAGCCGAATTCTTTGATCGAGGCGGCAATCCGTGCCACCTGTTCGTCGGAATGCGTGCGGGCGTTTCGAGCGTACGGGATAAGGTCTTCGACCTTGCGGTACGTGACTTCGAGCTGGTCAGTCATGGCGAAAACTCCGAAGAATAAAAAACCCGGCTTGCAAGGCCGGGTCAAAAACACAGCACGTAAGGTGCGGTGCTAAGGTAGACAAGAAAAAAGCGCCCACCGTGGAGCGCACTAAGAAACCTTTACTCGTTAATTTTTAGGTCTTTGAACCTTTTGGAAATCTCAACAGACTCCTGCGCTGATTCCACTGCGCGTATCTTTGCATCAGTCCAAAAATCCTTATAGCAGGGTACCGACTTTGATTTCAGGCACTGCGCCTTTTCCTCTTGCGTCATAAAAGACGCCTTTTGTACGGCGCCCCTGACATACATCCGCGTCTGAAACGCCTCGAATCGGCGCCCGGCGTTCACTGATTCGACCGCATAGGTGTAAGCCTCTTGCCGAACCTTCTTCAAGTTTAGAAAACGGCAATCTTTGGTAATTGCCGACTGCTTATATCGGTACAAGCCGCGACAATTCAAAACCACGGGGATGTTTTCGGGCAACGCCTGCAGCGCTTTCAAGTTTTCACCCTTGCGGATGACACCAAAAACAAACCCGATGTTTTGCCCCTGAAAGTCACCGTCCAAATAAAACTGGTGGAACCCAGGATCGTAAAAAACCGTCTGGTCAACTCCCTGAGACGTTCCCAGCACCAAAATCCGACTATTTCCGAGCCGTTCCTTTTGTTTGTAGAAATCGGTTTGAACCCAATAAGAAAGGCCTCCAGCCGTCGTTTGTTCCATGCCTTTCTTGTCAGCATAGAACCACTGAAACGGCTGCACGCCTTGGCCTACCGTTTCCGGCGTGAGTTCCGAACCAACCACGACGTCACGCAGTAATCGCTCCTCCACCGCATCTAATTTTGCGGCGTGAACCCCAGCGGCTACCAACGCAAGCAATGCGGCAATAATCGTCCGTTTCATGCTTCCTCTCCAAGCGATTACGATGAGGAAAGCGTATCACCAATTTAGAATTTTTGAAACTCGAACGAAAAAAGCCCCAGCGAGGAGAGGTCACTGGAGCTCGTTGTGTATTTCGTCCGAGCATGACGAGGGAGCCAATCGGCTCCCCTGCTAACTCGGCTGATCACACAGCTTCAAATTTGATACCCGCTTTTTATCAGTTTTATTCAATTTTGTCAAGGGGTTCTGGATCATTTCTCATGCGTTCCGCAATGTTTCGAATTGAGCAAAGCGCCGCTCTCATTCGGCGCCCGACTTCACGCATAGGAATCTTTAAAAACCGCGCTAAGTAGTACGGGTCGTTAAACTTCCCGAAATACCAACACAGGAGAATGTTTTTGTTCTGCAACACAAAGCCCCGGCTTCGCCACGCCCTGTCAATCAACCAGGCGTCGCGTATCTGTGCCTGTGTAAGCGGCGGCAACGGTTCCGGGTCTTCGGGATTTTTTTCAGGAACGTGGCCGCCAAATTGAATCATGGCACGGTAGAGCGGGGTTTCCGTCGTTCTCGGACGGTCTTTCGTCACCCGAGCCCAAATCTTGCAGCGTTCGTCAATGTCTGCCAATTCACGAGGGATGATTTCACAGTTTCTCATTTTGCCGTTCCCTGATCGTCTTCCGTATAAACAATGATTTTTGTTGAGTTGCCAAAGGCGTAGCTGTAGGCCTTCTCGGCGCTGATGCGGGACACCAACGCATCGTCGGCAAAGACCACGCCGTTCATACCATCGAGCACCGCCTTTTTAAGGTTGTCGATATCCGGCTTTGTCGTCTTCGGCACCGTGATTTTTTCGACAACTTCCTGCTTGCGCCTTTTCGTCCAAGACTGCGGCGGCGTGTAATAGAAATAAGACAAAACCGACACGGCGCCCGATTCGATCCGGCTTACCCCGGCGTCTGCCATAGCCCGCCGAGCCACAAGCGCGATCTGTTTTTCGAATGCCTGAGTTTTCGCCGGCGTGTACGTTCGTCCGGAACGTGTGAACCGTGGACGAGCTTTCGGAACAGCCACCCCGGGCGCCGTGAATTCGATCTTCATCGTTTCAACTCCCGAGCCTTGCGATTCTTTTCCATGACACCGTCGTACATCCCGCGGTCGAACGCCGCTTTTTCGTCCTTCGACATACGGTTGATACTGGCGTCGAATTGAGACGAACTGAAGCCTCTGATGGCGCAGTCATAGCCCTGCCGATAGGCGATCTGTACCTTCGTTTCTTTGTCGGTCATTTCGAGTCCTTCTTTGACACCTGACTCGGGCGAAGTTCATGCAACCATTCCCGCGCAAGAATCGTCAGTTCCCCCGGCAATTGCTGTACGGCGTCAGAATTGACGATTGCAGGTAGAACGTACATCGCAGCCGCCTGCTTTGTGTTGGGGATGAGCGTATTCACCAACGTTACTCCCACGATCCACGGAAGTAAGCGGTAGATCAATTTTTTCGCACCGATGATTTTGAAGTCAGACATACAGTACACAACCGCCGCTATTGCACACACGAAGATCATCACCCACATCGAAATCACCATCGCGATGCTGATCTCATCGAGCCGCGTCACCCAATAAATATCCCAGGCGGTAAGCGTCATTTTCCCCTCCATACCATAAAGGCCGTCGTCAGTGCGGCGAACAAACAAAAGATCGTGGCCATCCGTGCCACTGGTGCCCCGAGAAAAGTTTCCGTCGTGGAATAGACCACGGTAAGCACCACCATCAGCGCCATAAATCCAATCAAAGCCAAAAGGCCGAGAGCCATACGTTTGCGACTCATTTTTCCTCCTGTGTTTCGTTTTCAGCATCCAACAACTGGCTCACATGACGGAGTTCCCGGGCAAGTTGCCGAATATCATCACGGGTTAAAGAAAACGTCGCCTTCCAAATGAGACGCTCCCCCTGTCGGTTGTAGACAGTTACGTTTCCGCTTCGAAGCGGCGCCCGAAACGCGATAGACAATTCGAAGGCGTCCTTTTCGGGTCCAACAACGGTCGTATATTTCATTTCTGCTCCTTTTGCTGTGCCTCGACATATTCCCCGTGCCGAATCAACGCCTTTCCTATCATGACGGCCTCCAACGGCGTCAGGTCGGCGACTACTACGGCCTCTTCGATGATTGACACGTGGACGTACTTTTCTCCCGCATCCATGCGAAATTTCGTGCGGCCATCGGCGTTTTCCTTTTCCAACCTGAAAACCGTCATCTCCGCTCCTTTTCCTTCAGTTCCCGAATGGCATTGAGTGCCAACTCACCGCAGGCAAATTGGGACGGTTCCCAATCGGGCGGAACGTTTGCGGCTTGCCACAGGCCGTAGTCAATTCGAACCATCACGACGGGCGGCTTCAGCTGCAAAAGCCGAACTTCGACAAGCCACCTGCGGTAAACATTGAGTTCCGGCCCAAGTTCCCGTTCTTCAACCATCTCGCGATAAATGACGGAGCCGGGTTCCACGCACAAATAGGTTTCGGTGCTCATGCCACCCCCTTCTTTTTCAGTTTTTCGACATACTCCACGGCAATCTTTTTGCAGGCCGCCTCCGTCATCTGCCAATCGGGCGGCACCGCTTGCTTTTCCGAAAAACTTTCGCGAAGCCCAACCATCACATAGTGCGCCCCCTCGGCATCAGACGGCGCCCAAACAACGACGTCCCACCGGTCAACAGCGGATCCTGTGATTTCTTTTTCTCGGACAATCACACCACACGACTTTCCGAAAACTTCCGATTCGAGGCGCGTTAGGCGCCCCAAAGCAATACCGACACTCATTTGTCCTCCTTGCTTTCAAGGTACGGTCGAGGTAGCGGACGCCACGCCTTTACTTTGTCGTTCCCCTCGGGGCAGTGAAACCTTTTGCCATCCCAATACGCCACCTCAACCATTAAACCGAATTCCGCCGTATCAACCGTGATTAAGACGCGCCCTTTCGGCCCTGGGTTGAATTCCGGAAACGGATACCACTCCCGCCTCATTTGTCCTCCTCCCGGTCTTCCCAAAAGACGCCGTTTTTCCGACAAAGGCCGACCATGCTGTATCCGCTGTTCCGTGCGGCCATCTGCCAAAGCAACGGCTCCAGCGGCGTTTGTCTTTCGTGCGTTTTGGCCGGGCGGATGAAGTTCTTGCGTTTGTCATGCGGCCCCGGATTCCAAGGGAAAGAAATCACTCCCACGCCCTTCGCATCAGGATCGGATTCGAGAATCTTCACAATCTTCGCGGCGGTGTTTTCGTCGGCGCAGAAATAGAATTTGTTGCAGTGCTTCAAATACCCGCGCCACTTCTCGTCGGACGTGAAGTCCTGTAGGCAACTTTTCGTTTCCACGATAACCACCTGATGGGTGCGGTTTTGGACGGCGATAAAGTCAGCCCGTTGTTTCGTGAAGCCCTGCACCCGTTCGTCACCGTGGTAAAGCGGCAAACCCACCTCACGGCTTACGGCGAAACCTTTGAGCGCGTAGTAGTACGCAAGGTCACGACAAAACCACAGCATCCGGGCGCGTTTTTCCTTCGGGAGTTCCATTACGCATCCTCCCTAAACGCAGCCGGAAGTTCCGCCCACGCGAGCAAGTCGTCCTCTTTCGCCATAGCCCACGGCCAAAAGTCGTTGTGCTCGTTGAATTCGTCACGGATGACGTAATTCGGCTTACCTTTCAGCGTTACCAAATAGCCACCCGATTTTTTCGGGAAACCGTCGTTCTCTCTCCAGTCTTTCCCGGTCGGCTTCACCGGATTCCACCGCACCGGAACATCTGCCGCTTGTTTTTCAAGTTCCCGCAACACCTCAGCAATGGTGATTTCAGGATCAGCAATAAGGTCTAAACGCTGCATAGCGCGAGCGGCTTGTTCCTGCCTTGCCAACAAATACCGACGAACCTCCTTTGTCGGCCACTTCCAGTCCCGACCATCTTTCTTTGTGTACCAAATTCCTTTATTTCCGCGGTACTCTTTGCTTGCCCTGGCTGCAGAAACACCCAAAACCAGCGCGACCTCACGGGTAGACAAAAACTCTTTCATGCCGCCTCCTTTTCCCACGGGAACCCCCCCACCAAACGCCACAAATGCAGACAGGTGCTATGCGCATTGACGTATCGCGAGCGCTTCGGATGAATCTGAATCACCTCGTCTTCGTCATCCCAAAATAGTTGCTTCACGAAACACATCGTGGACCAGTCCGGGCACTTACTCGACCCACGAACCACGACGGAGACGTGCTCCCACATCACGCCGTTGTCCTCATCAACAGACGAGATAACTTCGAGCTTTCGCCCCCGGAACGGGATGATGTGCGCCTGCATCCCCAAGACGTTTGCGCCGCTCTCAACCGCGAACTGCTTTAAAACCCGATGAAAACTCATGCCTCGCTCCCCATCATTTCCTTGGTCTGCCGCAAAGCTGTCCACTGGTCGGACTTCTGCCCATCGCGTTCCTTCATCACGATTTCCGCGCGTTGGTGCTTCAACGCAGCGGCGTAGCCGTTCAGGAATGCTTTGGTGTTTGACACCGCAGCGTCCAAGTCGCCGGCCTTAGACGGCGAGGCATTACGGCAATATTCCTTAGCCCGGCAGTAGATCCAGTCCACCAGTGCTTGAATATGTTCAATGTCTTTCAGCGTCAGATTGCTGTTCATGCTGCCTCCTTGTACGAATAAAGCACTACCACCTCGTCTTTGCTCATTCCTCCGGCGACGTAAAACCCGCTGGTCGCCGCCGGGCATTCCATGTCGAGAAGACCGAAGTTCATTAAACGCCCCAGAGCCGCCGACGCATCCCCTTCCGTTACCTTGGCCTTAGCCATGAGTTCCTTAAGCGTCAGCGGGCGATCTGAGGCCCTTAGCGCGGCTATGGCGATATCAATCGGAGAACGTGCCATCGTTATGCCCCCGGAGGAAGGCCAGCGTCTTCCTCAAACTCGAAGACGTTCGGCATGGAGTTGAAAACGGTTGTCTCAACTGGCGTAGCGCGTAAGCGATAGCTGGGCCAGTCGAAAATGAAACCTTTTCCGCCGTTTTCTCGCAGACGATCCATCGCACGATCTCCAATAATCTTTTCAACCCCCTCTTTGTTCAAATTTGAAATCAGAACCGTCGGGCGCATACATTCGTAACGCTCATTAAGTACCGCGAAAAGGAGGTTCTGTTCGTTCTCGGATCCCGATTGCACGCCAACTTCATCCAACACGAGGAGGTCAACACCCGTATAGGCATCGATTACCTGCCGCTCCGTTTTCACTGCAGCAGCGTTCCACGTTTCGCGGATACTCCGCACGGTCTTCGCTACACTCGTAAAAAGCGCCGTCTTACCGGCCCGCTTTGCAGCCATAACCAACGCGCAGGCCAAATGCGTTTTGCCCGTGCCCGGATTCCCCAAAAGGATGATGGAACACCCGCGGCGAATGTTTTCGTCCATCGAGGCGACGTAGTCTTGAAAAAACTGCTTCACTTCCTTCTGCCCAGCGGTTTCGGCGACATACCCGTCAATCGTTTTTCCTTGGAAACGCACCGGAACCGCAATCTGGCCGTAGGCTTCAATTTCCTTCGCTTCCCGGATGCACTCGGGACACCCTGCCCGGCTCATCCGGGCGCCGAATTGCGCGTTTCCTAACCATCGCCGATACGTCAGCGGGTAATCTCCGTGTCGTTCGCAATGACCGACAGCAATCAGCTCTTGCCAGTTGCCGTTGTTGTCTTTGTAAACTTTCATGGTCTCTCCTTTTCCATTTCTTCCAAAATTCGGCGCCCGATCCAACTGATAACGGGAACCGCCCAACTGTTTCCGATGGCTTTGTATCGAGGCGCGTCCGGGCACTCTTCGGGCGGTTTGCCTTTCCAACTGATTCGCGTCCAGTTGTCCGGCATACCTTGAAGTCGCTCACACTCAACGGGCGTCAGTCGGCGCACCGCCAACCCTTGCGCGACGCCGTGGTGATCTGTCGCAGTCAACGTCGGTGCTATCTCTTCGCAGACGCCTAAGCCGTTTCCACCGTTATCAGGCTTTCGCCCGATAACGTTCCCCTGTATCGCGATAGCCGGCACCGGCCCCGTCGTCAGAGTTCCGCACGGTGCCCCGGGTTCGCTAAACCCTTTGCTATTTCGATCCCGATTGATGTTCCGAACATCCAAAACAACGGGCTCCGACGAAGGGGCGGCAGTAAGAGTTCCCGTCTTCCCATCGACGTAAGCGCGGGCGGCGGCACCTTGAGGATGACTCAGAACTATCGGAACCTGATTTCCGCCCGTACCCATGCGTGCTTGAAGCGTCGGACAGGTATCGCTTTCGCGAATCACATCACTCGCGTGCGTCATGTCGTACACCTTCATAGACGAAATACTTTCCTGAAAACACTTCCTGATTACCGAGAAACTTTTTTGCGCCACAGTTGGCGAGCAAAGTCGGACAAACTTTGTCGAGCATCAGCGTTTCGCCTCCGCCCCCTGTGGTTCCTCCGGTTGCCCGGATCGTTCCGGCGACTGAAGCCTTACGCATCGCTCCAAAGCTTCCCTCAACAAAGGCGGCAGAATCTTGTTCCGCGCTTCCGCCCGTCGGAGAATTCCTTCGCACGCACGGCGACTCAAAAAGTACCTTCGTGGGATCAATACCCCCCGTTGAAGAACTTGCGACAACGTAGACGCGACGACGTCGCTGGGGGACTCCGAAATATTGAGCGTCGAGTACGCGCCACGCGACGTTTCGCGAAGGGCCGGCAACATAACCTGCGTTCGGCCATCGACCTGCGCCGGACGACAAGGGAGCGTCTGCGCCACTAAGTCCGGCCAAGAAGCACCCGAATGCGTTGTCTTTGGTGTTGAGCACGCCGGGCACGTTTTCCCAGAAAATGGTGACAGGGCGCTTCCGAAGTCGAGTTCTAACTGTGTCAATGGCATTAGCGATCTCACAAAAAACGAGCGAAAGGTTTCCGCGATAGTCATCCAGCGAACGGCGAAGCCCGGCGAAAGAGAAAGCCTGGCAAGGCGTTCCGCCGCAGAAGAGATCGGGGGCTTCGACTTCACCGCTCAGGATTCGGGCGGGGAGCGTTGTCATATCCCCCAGGTTTGGCACCGTAGGAAAACGCTGCTCGAGCAACGCGCACGGAAAAGGATCGATTTCGGCAAGCCACGCCGCTTTCATACCGAGAGGATTGAAAGCGAGCGAAGCGGCTTCCACCCCGGAGCACACAGAACCGAATCTCATGCTTTTACCCCTTTCTTCAGCTGATCTATCCGTGCCGACAAAGCACCCAACAAAAAGAAATCTCGTTCAATCTTTGTCGCAAACCTTGACATTTCCTTTTCCCCATCAGCCCCCTTAACAAAAGCCTCGTACCCTGCCTCGTAGGCACGGTCTTGTTCTGCTTTGGAAGGCGCAACCAAAAATAAGAAATCTCCTCGACTCATGCCTTTCTCCTAAAAACTTCCGTCGGGGTTGATCCCGCGGTGGTAGTCGATCGGTGGAATATCGACTGGGGATTTGGGCGCCGCGGAGCGGTTGTTCCGCCCATGCAGGTACTCCGCCTGAAAAGATGACCATCCGTTTTCAAGCTGAATGCAGATTGCTTCACCCGTGGTAATCCCGGCGGTGTGAGCTTCGCGAACAAGGGCGTCCGCCATCCGCTGCGTGCAATCCTTCGATTTCTTTTTCTTGAAGGCGACCCAGTCTTCCCAGTCTTTGTCCGAACAGTCCTCCGGCTTTTCGAGTTTAGAAAGGAGGGACTTTGCGGTTTCGCGTTTCGGCGTTTTTTCCTGAGAATCCCCCTCTTGCGACTCAAGCTGAAAAGCCCTATCTTCTTTATTTATTTCTTGGTTATTGGTTATTGGTTTATGGTTATTGGTTAGGATTCCAATTGCATTGCAAGTGCTTTCCATTTGCTTTGCATTTGGATATGCACTTGCATCAAAATCGGGCTTTTTTGCCCATCTTGACGCCGCCGCGTTCTTTCGCTTAACGGACACGGACTGAGCTTTTTTGATTTCTTCGTCGCAACGAGCCTGGTGGTACCCCGCTTCATCCAAAGTGAAGAATCTTTGCAGGACGTATTGCATGGCCTCTTGCTCTACAGGTGCATATCCACGTGCAATGCGTTTGCATTCGTCTTGCATGAGCGGACGTTCTTCTTTGTAGTACCGGACGAGCAAATCCATATAAACGCCACGCTCAGTTGGCGTCAGATCAAGCGTCCCGGCGATCCAGTCGCCTAAATGAAGCTGTACGTAGTTCATGGTGACGTCCTTATTTCTCAGGCCCGTCGATCAAATCCCAGTCCAAATCTGGACGCAGTTCATACCGAGTAACCCGGTTTTTCGTGACTGCTTGAAGTTTTTTAACGAGATCGACCGATGGCTTTTTCTTCGTGTTCTGGCTGATTAGGTTGTAGAAGTACTGACGCGAAATATCGCAACGTTCGTACACAGCCTTCTTTTCAACCGCTGACAACCGCCGAAAATATTGCGCAGCAGATGGAAGCATTGGTGGTTATCCCCTTGGTTAAGTTGTTGGTGAGTAATAATAGCTCATAGGGGAAACTTTTATCAACTCTTTGGGTGATTTTCGTGGCTTGACATGTTGCCTTATCATTAACCCGTTTTCTACCCCAGAGAGGAAAGGAGGCGTAATGTCGACAGATATTGCAGACCGGCGGCGGAGCAACCTTGATAAGATTGCTCAAAAAATTGGAGGGCGTGCCGTCTTAGCAAAAAAATGCGGCAAATCCATTCAACAAATATCGGGAATGCTGACCGGAGCTAAGTCTTTCGGCGAGCGTATCGCTCGAAACATTGAAGCCTCGCTAGGAATTCCCCCCGGTACACTGGACGCCGAATGCCCAAATATTCAGATCGAAAAAAAATGGGATTCTTCTAAAGCGGAGGCAACCCGGATTACGGCGCTTGAGGTTCGAAAGGAATATGCCCTCATCAGCCCACCAAAAACTAGCAAAATTAGGCTAATGGAGCTAGACGGCGAGTGGTTATACGAACAACCCATTGATACTTCAACGCCGGACGAGCTGAAGCTTCTTTCGATGCCCGGCGACAATATGGAGCCAGAGATACTTAAGGGAGCCAGTGTTGTCGTTGATCTCAGGCAACGAGAATTCAATATGAACGGTATATTTGCCGTTGCCTACAGTGGCTCAATATTTGTTCATCGAGTTCAAGTGCAACCCGGCGGCAAATTTGTTTTGTGGTCTGATAACAAAAAATATGAACCCATCCGCCTTGACAACTTGGATGGGATTTTCATTATCGGTCGGTGCATCTTAGTAAACAATCCGCACGGAATATAAAAAAATCCCCCTCCCCTTATTTAGCTCGCTGTTGCGGGCTTTTTTGTTGCTTTTTTGATTGAGATCAATGGGATATTAGTTCCGCTCGCCCAAAGAGTTTCCCATAAAGTTGACTTCTGGTGAGATATTTGGTTAAATGTCGGTTGTTCAAACGGGCAACGTAATTCACCCGTATTGATAACATTCCATATCGGAGCCAACCATCATGTCAACCCTCACCACCTCCACCATCAGCGTTGCGGCCTTCCTCGAAATCGCAAAGAGGCAAGCCCGCGACCTCGCCCACGATGCCACCATCGAAATCAACCTCGCAGGTCTCCGGGAAATCTACAAAGCGTTCGACACCCTCCACTACACGGTGTGCCCGATTGTCTTCAAGGCAGAAGGAGAAGACCGCGCAGAACTCATCGCCCAGTGGAAAGCTGAAGAAAAGGCTTTTGTAGACGCCTACTACGCCGCCCAGCACAAGCTCCTCAACGAATGGTACCTCTAAGGAGACCGACATGATCATCAGCAACCACGCCGTAAAAGATTCCTACACCCTCGCCGTCAACAGCCTTATTAGCGAATGCAAGTACACCACCGCCCTCGAAACGCTCACCAACGAAATCGAGCCGCAGTTCCGCGCCATCCGGGCGCTTATTACGGACATCATCGCCAGGTGCCCTCAACGTCGACATGGATTACGACGACTGGAACGAATTCCTCGGCGGTTTAGAGCGCGATTTCTACACCGCCCGAGATGAAGCCTTCCGCCGCCTTATCACCATCACGAAAAAAGGGGAATAGCCATGAAAACGCTCAAGGAAATGGTTGAACTCGCAGATAAACAGCCGGACACCATCGTCCGCAACGTCGTCAACCTTGCTTACTTCGGAATGGTCAACGATGACGAATCGGACGCCGACAACTTCACCGCAGACGATCTCGCCAACACGATTCGGAAATTCGGCCTCACTCCGGAGGCTGCGGCTACCGCGTTGAACTGGATCGAGATCAACAAGTAGGAGCTAACGATGAAGAAGGAACTCGAACTCAACCTGCGCGGCACCTTCAATGACGCCACGGAAAGCCTGCGCTCGGCGCCCAACCGGGATGCCGCCATTAAATGGCGCGGCGTCTGCCTGGGCTTTCTCAATGCGCTTACCTGCATGGAAGAGGAACTGGCGGCTGACAAGGCGAAGGAATACCGAGCTCTCCGCGAATCCATTACGCCCCGCCTTGCAGCGGCAACGAAAGAAGCCATCAAGAAATTCGGGATCCTCTAAGGACAAAACCATGACACTCGCAGACCTCTTCATTGAACCGACTCCCCGAGCCTACCGCGAATGCTTCCCCCACCGCCGGGGGTGGAACTGGCGGCCTTGGGTTCGGGCCGCCGCCGAAGCCGCAGCTTGGATTGCCTTCCTTTCAGTACTGATCGGGCTAATGGGAACCCCTATGCCGACCCCGTAGGCAACCAAAAGGCCGCGAGCCTTTTGGCGAGCCGCCCGCCCGAAGTGAGACGAAGGTAATGATTCTTTCACTGGGCGGCTCACCAAAAAGCCCGAGGGTACGCGTTACCCAAGGCCAACAATAGGCGGACGACTGAACGATCCGTCAGAAGGCGTGAAAGACGCCGCGCTCAGATGCTTGCATGGCACACAAGTTGTGGGCGAGAGGCCTCAGCCAAGAGGACGCCGAAGCGAACGCCACAGGGCGGCACGCGGTGCTTAACAACACCCCTGCTTCGGTAAAGCGCTGTTATTTGCGCCGCGGACGTTTTTTCTCCATGACTTTCAACCGAACGCGACGCAAATAAGAACGCTTGAATGGGTCTTTTTAGGAACGTACGAAAAAATCGTACGTTTGGCAAAGAAGTTAAGCGGCTTTTTCGTGCCTTTTGATCTGCGGCCAAAGCGAGACGTTCTTTCTACACATCTCATCCGTTTCGCTGTGGTGAGAACACAGGCCGCAGATCAAAGGGCGCCGAACGGAGTGTGTGTAGTTTCGAGGTGGAAGGCGCGGGGTACCTACCGACATGGCCCTGCGTTCTAAACGGGCAGGTGATCACCAGTTAACCAGCCCGTGCGCGTCGTTCCAAGCGCCCGTCCCCTTTCTTCCTTCAACGGAGTTTTCCATGTCACCTATTCCGGTAACGGAAATCACGGAGGCCGCCCGTCTGGCAATCCTGACGGGGCTTGCTTCTCAATTCAAGGTCGCCACAAACGGCGAATTTCTCAACCTTCAGCCGCTTTTGCAGATAGCGGAGCGTCTTGGATTTCGGCAGGAGCCGATAGCACCACCTCCCCGGCCGAGGCCGCCGGCGCCGAAACCACCGGCTAGTCGGACTATCGAAGATGAATACAACCAGTGGCGCTACCGCGAGTAGCGCCTTTTTTGGAGATTTACGCGGGTAATACGCGGGTATTTTTGGAGAACAACTGATGAGCTACGGAACGTTAATTCTTGGAGAAAGCGGATCTGGGAAAACCGCAAGCCTCCGCAACCTCGACCCGGCAAAGACGCTGCTGATTCAGCCAGTAAGAAAGCCGCTTCCCTTCCGCGCGAAGGGCTGGAAAGAGTACCGAGACCGCAACGGCGGAAACATCATGGTCACTGACCAGGCCGCTGAAATCGTCAAGATCATGCAAATGACGAAACGCGACATCATCGTCATCGACGACTGGCAGTACATCCTCGGCTTTCAGTATATGCACAGCGCCACCACAAAATTCAAGCAGGGAGAGGTGTTCGAGTTTTACAAAAAGATCGGCTTCGACGGCTTCTCTATTGCGGAACAAGCGACGCTCCTGGCTCCTAACAAACGGGTCTACATATTGGCTCACACAGCGACAGACGACTTCGGACGTGTCGGCATCAAAACGCTCGGGAAGATGCTCGACGACAAGATCGTTATCGAGGGGATGTTTACTACAGTGCTCCGGACGAAGGTCGAGGGCGGGCGGTACCTTTTCTCAACACAGACGAACGGAAATGACACAGTAAAAAGTCCAATGGGCCTTTTTGAAGACGCCACGATTCCAAACGATTTAGCCGCGGTCGATAAGGCCATCTGCGACTACTACGACATAGAAACGGCACCAGCTGAAACACCGGCCTCGGCGCCCGTCTCGAAGCATCAACCCTTACCACCTACTGAGATACCTGAAGACATTACGGAAACGATAGAACCCGAAAACATCAACGCTTGACGTATTCCCGGTCGAAAGGCCGGGAATTTGCGAATTCATACCCATACATTTTTATTCACATTTGAGGATTTTTAGATGATTACCTCGTTCAACACTTCTCGCGAAAATGCTTCTTCGACGGACGCCACCCCTACTATTCGCGAGCCTGGAAAGTACATCTGCACGATCGTAATGGCCGACACTTTCGAACGCCACACGCAGAACGGAGACTACCAGTTCGTTCGCTTCCTTTTGCAGAACGATCAGAAACAACGCGCAACCATCGAACTTTGCGTCGCCGGCGGTAAAAGCGAATGGCAGAAAAAGCAGTTCGACGCCCTTTGCGTTTGCGCTAACGTCACGAACCCCAATTTCGTTAAGGCCAATATTAAAAACCACCGCCGCGGCGTTGCAGACGAACAGGTGGTTGAAGGCTACCGTTGCCGAGAACTTGAAAACAAGCGCATCGGCGTACTTCTTCAGCGTGTCTGGCGCGACTGGGTCGATAACCGCTCGGGCGAACTTCGCGAATCCTTCGACCTGACTTTAGTTAAGCCGTTCGATCCTGAAACGGAACGAACGGCATCGGAAATTATTCAGAACGTAGAAAAGCCCACAAAGTTGGCTGCAGCCATTGAAGGCGCGATGAAAGATCGAGATCTGCGCAAAGGCGCCGGAAATAACCAACGCCCGGCATCTTCTAGCGGCACCTCCACCTCTGCGCCTGCCGCTCATGCCTCCACCCCCGTCTACGACGAGGATTGCCCGTTCTAACCACTGCCGCCCCCGGAAACGGGGGCAAAGGATGAAAAATGATTGAAGTGAAAATCCCCGAAGATTCGTCGCTGGTGTTTGATTTCGACAAGAACAACGAAGAGAAGCCCGTCTCCATCGGCGTTTCGTACATCGAGCCAGGTCAATTTAACAAAACGATGGTGGTTTTGGCACAGCTCAACGGCGCCCAACTCAAAGACGTAGTCAGCCAAATTCTTGAAGCGAAAAACCAACTGCTCAAAGCCTGCACCGTGCTGGAAAAGCGCAAGGAATTAAGCGAAAGCGGCCTGTCTGTCTGATCTACTCAAGGAGAAACATGAAGTTCGTGATTCCGCGCCGAATAGATTTGGATCGATGGACTCTCGTCAACGTCACTATCGAGGCCATTGAGGTGGTACACGACCTCGAGGCCTCGAAAAAATCCCAACTTGAGACAAAGCTTACCGCCAACGAACTCAAATTTTTGGCTCAACAGATTAACAAGCGGGCGTCTATATCTTCGAACCACGAATCGGAGATTTCCACCCCTTCAGATGGAGAAAAACATGATTGCAACCAACGGCGAGAAATTAGAGCACCTGAGGGTTACGCAAAACAGTGCCAGCTCCGGCTGCGTGCAAATCGACTTAAGTAACCGGTGGACATGGACGCCGTACCGCATAAAAGACACCATCAACGCCCCAAAAGCCAACGGCCTTTACTTAGTGTCTATGAAGTACGCGGAGAATCCCAAACCAATCACATACATTCTTTATTACGACACTGACGGCAAATATTGGGTGAACTCTATGGGAGAAGATTTCGAAGAAGACGGCTCTGAAGTGTTCGCTTGGCGGGCACTCCCCGCCCCTTACAACGCATCGGAGGAAAGAAAATGATTCGCTATAAGTTAAAAGACAGAGAACTCCAGGCGGCCTATGAAAAGTGTCTCAAGGATTTTGATCATCATCTGCAAATTGCCTGCGAAGGCTTTGATGACGAAGAAGAGACCGTTGTTCTGCACCATCTTTGCAAGATGACCGACAAGCCGCTGATTGCCTGGGAATTAACCATCAGCAAGAAGGAAATCGAGCCCGTAGAAGAGTACGACCCTCACGCGTGGAACAACTACCCGAAAGTGACGCCGCCCGAAGGTGTTCTGATGCGAATCGAAGGCCAATATGCCAAGCGTCCAGAACTCGAATATTACGGCGCCTTAATGTATCTCGAAGGCGCGTGGCATTTCGCCGACACAGTTGAAATCGCCGACAACGTAATAGTAGAACGCTTCCGCCCGTGGGATGATGAGTCCGCGAAATGATCGAAACCAAGCGCGAAATCATCGCCTGGGCGGAACTGCAGAAGGGCAGCAAACGAGAGGATCCGCAAAATGCTTGAGTGGACAAAAGTCGAATGGCACAGCTCAGGAAAACCGTCAGAGCCGGGCGATTACCTTGTCACCATCGATGACGGCACCGGCAAACGCCTTGTCGCCGTCTGCGAATACGTTCCGATATACGGCTGGGGCGACTATTCCGCCGACATCATCAAGGCGTGGGCACCCTTCCCTTCACCGAGTGAGATGAATTAACTATGTTTACCACAAAACCTATCAATATCGATTACGAAGCCATTGCCGCCATCTGCGGCCTGCCTGTCAACAAAGACTACCTCGACAAAGCACCGGAAAAGGACGAAGACCGTCCCGACTACGATCAGGGCATCATCCTTGTCCGCCGTGCCGACGAAGAATTGCTCGTACGTGTCGCTTCTAGCGACGGCGACGATGCAGTGCTTGAAGACTATGAAGCAAAAGACCTCGCCGACGCAATTCTGAAGGCTTCCGCCGATTGTAAAAAGATGCAGAAGGCTCGCATCAAATGGTGTATTGCGAAATTTAAAAACATGAAGGATCCCGAGGTGGTTCCCCAGGGGAAAGAAGTCGGACGCACTTACGAGTTCGGCGATTACTTTATCTCGCTGACGATTCAGAACACAGATAAGGGACGCGCTCGTTTGTGTTGCATTATGAAAGATTGTGACATCGACACTTTAGTGATGAAGCATTCCACCGACCTCACGCTTTCCGAAGAGGTTGCAGCCGCTGAGTTGAAGGCGTACCTGATCGATCAAGAAAACCGGAAGGACGAAAAATGAAAGACCGCATTAAGTGGACGGCCTACCCCGCCCACAAACCCCGGGCGCCAGGGAGGTATTTCGTCACGCATCAAGAAGGATCCGAACGCTACGTCGTTCTCGACCGATTCCTTGAAAACGGCACCTTTGCCTCAGAGGTTGTGGGAATGAAGATTCTCGCGTGGGCGCCGATCAAAACCCCAAAACCATACGGGGGAAAAAATGGGACGGAATAAGAAGCCTCGGCGCCCGTACCACGAAAAACCCATCGGCTCCTTTGTCATGTTCTTAGACCAATGGGAAATCGATATGCTCAAGGGGCTTTTCACCGACACCGCTTTCGCAGTTGAAAGCAAGCTCCACCGTGGGACGATGACGCTCGACGATGTGCAAATGTTGCGTGATTACATCAACCTCTGCACCGCCCTCAGCATCACCGGCCATTTGATCGACCACGAGTTTTTCGAGGACAACACTCGCCGACAGTGGCAACGCCTGCAACAAGGATTTCACACGTTCTACCAGCGTTGCATCCACGAGAAGTGCTTTACCTGCACCGCCGAGGAACTGGACGCCATTCGCGAGGGCATCGTCATTGCCGACCGAATCTTTCAGCTTGAAATGTTTGGGGACGACGAAGTAAAAGGCGAGCCCATTTGGGTTTACAGCAACCTGCTTTATGTGAAGTACGTCACCGACGTTCCGAACAAGAAAACCGTCTCGGTAGATCTAACGCGACTGGAGCAGGAAATCCTGCGGGTTCGCCAAGGCCCTTACCGCCGAAAACTCAAGGCCATCTATCAAGCCCGATTAGGGAGAAGAAAAAATGTTTGAAGAGGCATTCATTCAATGGAAAGCACTGCTCGAAGACCTTTCGAAGGCGTTCGGGCGTAACGTATCGAAACGGCGCGTTCGGAGCTGGCAGAACCGCGCCGCTAACGATAATCCGTTCCCGCTCGAAACCCGCCGACTCGGGAAACAGGGCGTTTTCTTTCGCGCCGACATCGAGAAGTGGATCAAGGCTGAATTCCGCCTCCCGCGCGTTGCCTGAAATCACCTGGGAGCGCATTGCCCCCGGGAGGATCCCGTCATGAACAGAGAAGAATTTATCGAAGAATTTAAGCGGCGGATGGAAACAAACTCACCGCTAAAAGATGTTTTTGTGGAAGTGTTTGTCGACTCCATCGACGACATTGTCGAACACCCGTCAAAGTGGAATAAAACTTTGATCGAAGAAGCCACCATTCTCGCCAATGTTGCGTTGCACTGGCCCGGAAAAATTGACGAATATTGGGTCGCCCTTGTCGCTATGTCCGCTAAAGCTTTTGTACGCGCGGAACCAAAGACCGCTCTACTGCGCAAACCCCGATGATCATCTTCGCGACGTCACGAAAATGATTCCCGTCGGCATTAAGTCGACGGGGTTATTTCGAATTTTTCTTAACGGCTTCAACAGCTGTCAAAAGATGTTTGGCTAGCGCCTCTGCCGTTTTTACCGAGAGGTAGCACGTGGGATCGGCCCCTGCATAAATACCGTCCCAACTAGGGCATTTGTCATGAATTGATAAAGTTATGGGACAATCAGGGCGTTGAATGACGCCGTATTCTTCGATTTTTTCCGGTGTTTGCGCAGCCACAAAAATCGTGCCATCCTCAGCATCTCCCTGTTTGTATTGCGTAATCATCACGAAATACAAATAATCTTTGTCATCAGCTGTTACGTCGCACTTCGTTCGCATTGTGCCCATCCCCCTAAAATTGAAATGGCATATTTCAACCCCGGCAACTGCTACAACCGTGTAGTACGTTGCCGGGGCTTTTTTCATAGAAATTACGCGAGAAAACCCGCGACTTCAGTCGCGGGTGGAATCGCGTCCTCCTTTAAAAGTTAAAAAATCTTGGCAGGAACTCTCAAGTCCTGCCCACGACCTTTCGGTCGGTTGTAATCCTTCGCCCATGTTGAAAGGGGTTTCAGATACCCGCAACACCGCACCTACCTCTCAGCGCTTTTAATCACGGGCCGCAGAGCGCGGAACTAGGATTGACATCCCGCGGTGCCTATACATTCCCAACCAACGTAGTTCGGATTTCTCCTCACTGGGGCTAGTCAATCAAGGCTTGTTTTCACAAGCCTCTGCCTTCAGGCAGGGGCGGTTGACTTCTGGGCAAGCAGTTTTTTTAACCATTTAGACCCGCCTAAAGTTTTGAATTTGTCGCGCTCTTCTTCGGTCAGGCTGACCAAAACGCGAACGGTTGGAGCTTTTAGGCGCGGCCTTCCGGCCCCGTCTCTCCGCCCGCCGTGGCCGCATGAAGGCCGCGGGGCGAAGTCGTTAGATTTCGACTTTGACATCGTCTTCGTCATCATTTTCCGCAAGACGCCAGAGACACGAGATGTAACACGGACCGCCTTCCAAGCACGCGTCAGGCAGTTCAGCTTCCAAAATAGCCGTCGCGGCATCGTCGGCTTTCTTCTGCAGTTCTTCCGCCGCCGCAACAGCATCCGAGTCGGACGCGAATTCGCCCAACTCAACGTCATCAGCGTAACAAGACATCATCTTGCTTTCCAAGACTTCATCGTTGTACACGAATATGTCGGCATTTCGGATGGCGTTGCGGATTTCGTATCTCATGATTTTCTCCTACTGACGGGCAGCCGCCCTTTACATAACTTGAATTATATGCGCGTTTTTTCAAGTTGACAAGTGATTTGCTTGCAGTCTAACGTTTATTATTCGATCGAATTCGACCGAATTAAACACTAATCCATTGATTTAAGACAAGCGGGACCGTGGTCCCTTATAACTTCAATTTGCTTGCGCTCATTTGCAAGATTGATGGATTGTCACGGTTTCGCGCCCAGTGCCTTTACCCGTTCATTCATATAAAATTCACAATGATTTGTTCTCCGAGGGCTACCATGTTTGAACCTTCAACAAATGTCATCCTTGATTGCGCAAAATGGACGGGCACCGTCTATTGTGACGGAATCGCCTACAGTTGTCAGGTAACTGTTCCTCCGTCTCGCGGTGCGGAAACTTGGGAAGGATCGCTTTCTGTCATCAAGTGCGAAAAACCCGGTGGAGAAATCCTCATCGAGGAAAAAATCATCTGCAATCGACGTTTTTTGGATGAATACATCATTCGGCTTTTGATTGAAGGCAGAACGGGAAAGCTCGTCCCCGGAAAGGTCTTGACTTCGAGAATGAATTTTCTCACCTGGACAGGCACCGGCGCAGATTATTTTCCCGGACAGGATGGACGTATCGAAAAGGGCGAAGATCATCCGTTTAAGATTTCGGTCAACATTGAGGTGTCGCTTTCCATGCCTTCGATGGTTATCTACTCGTCCAAAGGCGATGAGATTTGCAGAATTCCCGTTCCATTGGAAATAGAAGAGGCGACTTATTCAGCACGTGTTCGCGAAGTCGCCCTGATCGCGTTTGAGAAATTCCGCAATATGAAAAAATAGCCTCCAAGAAAATGCCTCAACGTTCGGAGGCATTTTTCATTAGAAGCACTTGAACTTGTCGCCGTAGATTTTTTCCAATTCCGGCACATTCCGAACCTGCTGTTTCGGCGTAGCCCCGAGTGTCTTCTTCAGAACATCCATCGGCAAAAGCGCATCTGCCCACCGCTGCATCAGCTCCCGCCGTTGCTCCAACAAGTCGCTGCGCTGATACGCTCGAACAACCGCCGACGGATTTTCGTGCATCATCTGATATTCCGCCGCCGTGGTGTTCTGTCCGGTCTCTTCCGCCCAAACGCGGAAGGTACTACGGAAACCGTGGATGGTGGCTTTCATGGGCGCCGCACGTTTTACAGCAGTTAACACTGAGTCTCGGTGTATGGCGCGGTCGTCATACAACACCGAAGGAAAGACAAAAGTCCTATCAGGATATGCAGTCTTCATAGCGTACAAGATAAGCATCGCTTGATTGCTTAATGGAACACGGTGAGGATAATCCCGGAATGTCTTTCGCCTTTCCGGCGGAACTAAAAATATTTTTTTCTCGAAGTCGATTTCTGACCACTTCGCTTGCAAAAACTCGTTAGCTCTCAGTGCTACTAATGCACCAAACGCTGCAGCAATCCCACTGACGTTTCCGCTCTCGAGTAATTTTTGGACAGTGATGCGGCAATTCTCAAAATCAAGCGCTGCATAATGCTCAACACTATGGATCCTTGCACTCGGCGCCAAAATAAAATCGAGATTTCCGCGGAACGTAGCCGGGTTTGCTCCATGATAATCACCCGTGAAAATCGCATGAGCAAAGATGCGCTCCAACATTTGCCGAAGGGATACAGCAGTAGGCGTCTTTGTATGCCATATCGGTTTAAGTACTTCTGCGACTTCATCCCTTCCGATTAGGTTGATCGGCAAATTTGCAAATGCCGGCATAGCGTAGGTATTAACGACACGCCACCAACCTTTCTCGCTTTTGGCATTTTTCCATTTTCTAACCTCTTTTGCAGCAGGGATTGCCTCAGCGCACACATCCGAAAAGGTTTTCTCCTGTTTCACTTGCGCCTGGCGCTTATTCTTTTCAACCTTGCCGATCAGTTCTTTTCCTTCGGCCAATTCAGCTCGGCATCGATTAGCTTCCGCTTTCGCTTGCTGAATAGTCAGATCGAAAGCACTCCCCAACCCGATTTCTTTACGCTTTCCGTTTTTTTGGAATCGGAAAACGAAAGAGCGCTTATTTCCCTGCACGCGGAGATATAAACAGGGCGCGACGGTATGAATTCCGTCGCCCAGAGTCGTGACTTCTCTCTGCGTTACCGGTTTCTTTGACCCTCGTTTGGCTTTTTCGGTATCCATGAGCGTCCCTCTTTTTCATACACGTTTTCACACATCGCGTGTGTGTACTGCGGTACGTTTTCTACCGCTTACTGCACACTTTCGACAAGAAGTATAAAAGAGGGGCGGAACACGGCGCCCATAATTGCACGTTTTCTACCGCGTTCGGTTCACTACTGAAAGAAATCAGTAAGGCTACCTGTCCGAATGTGCCCATCTCACGTATTTGTTAAATTTCAAACGACTTTATGTAGATTCAGTTTTGTTCACACATCTTTTCACACATGATGCTTATACTGTGGACGTTTCGGGATTCTCCGTCACCGAAACAAAAAAGGATCGGGCGGCAGGGTTCCTCTCCAAACCCTACCGCCCTTTTCTTATCTCAGTTTTCTTAACGCTTCTCGGTCTGCGTTAAATCTTCCGACCAATCCGCCGCTTTCTTCAAGTAAGCCTGCACCCTCATCAAGTAATCGGAGACAATCGCTGACTTGTCGCTGACAAGACTTGCAGGTACCGGTGCCGGTTCCGGACATTCCACTACTCCCGGCGGCGACGCGCAAGCGCTCAACATCACCGCGCATAGCACCAAGAGAAAGCTCAAGCCGATCAATTTCAGCCTGTTTTGCGTCTGACGCTTCCGCCAATCGTTCCGCATACTGTCGCTCCTTCGACCTCAAGTCGGCCTGGTACTTTTCAGCCGCTGAGGTATATTCGGCTTTCACGTCCGCCAGTTCCGCACGGTAGTAAAGCCCTGAAACAAAAGCGCCCGCGAAGAAACACCCCGCGAGCGCAACAATCTGAAAATCTATCCTCATGACAAAAAGGCCTCCGATTCTGCCTTGCGGCGATTCGTCAAGCCTTTGCATTCAACCAGCCGCTTTACCTTTTCGCCGTTCACCGTTTCATACTTGGAGACTTTGTTCCACAGAAGGAACGCCCTGGCGGCGGCCTCAGGCTTTCCGGCGTTTAAGAATTTAACAACGGAGGATCCTGCGGCATTGTGGGCGCCGACGTTAAAAGCGAAGGACAGAAGCCCGATAAACTCGCCGTGACTGACAGGCACCTTTACCGCCGGCCCTAATTCGCGTGCCGTCCGTTCGAGATCAAGCGTCAAATATCGGTCAGCCTGATCTGCGTCAATTCGCGTCCCCTGCTGCACCCCGCGCGTATGACCATATCCGATAGTCGGTATCCCTGCGGGACACAGATACGCCTCCAAGCGCATCCCCTCGAATTTCTTCACCAATGCCGCGGCAATCAGCGGCTCCCATTTATCAAAGTTGCGTTTTTCAGCCATAAAAAAAAGGAGCGCCCCTCGGCGCCCCCTCCGTTTCGTAACGTTGGTCACTACTTCGCGGCTTCATGTGCGACTTTCCACGCTTCATGCGCGGCGTTAATAGCGCACCACGCATCCTTCAGCGTATGCACGTCCGTCGAGCTAAAGTAGCCGCCGTTACCCTCAGCATCATCGAGAATTTCGTCGACTTTCTTCGAAAGGTGGTCAATCGTACGCTCAGCCTGAAGCTTCACGTATTCCTTTGTGTCCATATCTAGCTCCCGTATCGTTTCATGATTTCCTGCAACTTATCAAAGTCTTCCCGATCAGGTTTGTACCCCATAACGCTCAGGGGCGCTTTTTCAAGCGCTTCGACCGCAATATCGTGCAAGAGATCTATATCAATCATGTTTTCCGCGTCAATAATCCCCGCGGCTTTCGCCAAAGGTGCGTAGGCTTCGATAATCTTCGGAGCGTTTCGCGACACCAGCCCGCCGACAAACGCCGCAAAAAACGGCGTATTGCTTCCCGCCTTTTGAGCGGCGGGAAGCACGACAGACTGGAAAAACTCAGCGACAACCTGCGGAGCATTCCCAATCGGCATCCTCATAGACTACCCCTGAACGCGAATGGTTCCGGAAACAGGCTGGGTTGCTGGAGCAACATCAGTCGTCGCCGGCGCCTGCCACGCGTTGTAACGCGGCATAACCGGAGGACAGATGACAGACTGCGGGATGATCGTCTGCGTAATGCCGTTGACAGTGTTCTGCAGCGACGCAACCGCGTTGTTGAGCTGAGCGATACCGCACCCGCA
>OLGM01000155.1_pt1 | contig 50299 bp, 43 predicted proteins | sample 1606001 | NCBI WGS metagenome assembly OLGM01 (sample SAMN03283294) | human gut metagenome | biome: human-associated habitat; material: feces | host: Homo sapiens | place: Peru | collected 2012
GCTAGCCCCGTAGTGAGAGGCTAATGTTTTTGCACTTCGTTTAAGAATCTACACAAAAAAAACGCAAGACACGCGACCCGATATATATTCGAGTATATCGGTACTCCGACCGGCCTCCTCATTTTGTCCTAATCCTCGCAGATGTTATTTACTCGTTGAGTCAACCGGATGCAGACGGTACGGTCTGGCTTCGCCTTCGCCGCCGAAAGTGCGCTTATCATTCTTGCTTTGGGGAAGTTGCGGACTTCACAAGTCTGCGATATGTCTTTTCGTGGAGATACTGAATCAGCGGGCCGCTGATGCGATAATCGTTATTGTGTACGGCTATTTCCCAGTATATCGGAGTGTGCGACCTCGGCAACGTGTTCCATATATATCTGTACGTTTGGACTATTGCCGAGTCTTGCTTTGTGCAATACACGTCGCATACCTCCTTTTGGATTACGACGGCTTTGCCTTTGTAGTACTTGAAGCCGGTAAAGTTGAACTTGACACCACGCTCGCGCAAGTACTGCGGCTCGCTTACCAAGAGCGAGTCCGTATTGCCATTTATTGTTGTGACAAATAATATCTTGCTTTCGCTTAATTCTGCGTAGTTGATCGTTGTAACGACATCCTCTATAATCGTTTCGAACGCCGAGTCGTTGAAAGCGACTTTGTGCAACGTATCTACACGCTCTACGTTATATTGATGATATCCGTTTCCGATTGCTTTACGTGATAGTGTCCCTTTTGCCGAGACGAGCAAAGTGGATACTATGGCCAATATGAATATCGTCTTTTTGACGCTTATGATATTTTTGTATGGTCGCATGGTCGGTCTTGGTTGGTGAAACTATATTCGGACGATGCTTGCAGTATAAGCCATCGTAAATCAGCCTAATCACACATCTCGGGTACTATCCTTCGATATAAGACTTTATGGCTTGATTTATCGACTGCCTAATGCGTTTCCGAAATTGAATCTCTCGCTTCAAGTCTGCGGTATGTCTTCTCTTGGATATACTGAATTATAGGGCCGTACAGATGATAATCTTCATCGTGTCTGGCTATTTCCCAATATATCGGATCATACACCTTCGGCGCTGTATCCCAGCTATACTTGTATGTCTTGGTTATCGTCTTATCTCGCATTGTACAGTAGGCGTCGCACACTTCCTTTTGGATTACAATTGTTTTCCATCGACATTTTATAAACCCGGTGAAATTGAGCTCGGCTCCACGCTCGCGTAAGTATTCGTTTTCACTAACCAAAAGCGAATCAATATTACCATCGACTGTCGTAACGAACAGCATTTTGTCCCGGCTTACTTTTGCGCCATACATAGTCGCAATAATGTCGTTATCAAGGATATACTCAAGCATCGGGTCATTGAAACTCACCTCTTGTAGCGTATCAACGCGTACGACGGTATACTCATAATACGTTTCTCCCCAAGACTTCATCTCTTTCCGCGACAGTGTCCCTTTTGCCGAAGCAAACAAAGCGGATATTACGGTAGCGATGAATATCGCCTGTTTTATGTTTATGTATCTCATCTTAGTGCAATGTTTGTTATCGCGTTTTAGAAAAACAAATCAAAGTGTTACGGCTTATTGTCTCGTGCCTATATTAACAATTACTCGGATTTGTCTGCATTCTCTTTAATTTCGTCCACGTTCTCTTTAATATAGAAGACCGAGGGACGACCGCCATCGTCAATTATTGGCGTTCCCTTTGTGTATCTGTAGATTACTACATCAAATTCGATATTACCTTTTTCATCAGAGAATGCTTCGATGTATGGCCGCATACTCTTATCGAACAAGAAACACGCTTTGTCGTTTTGACAATATCCGATGAATTCGAATGAAAAGCTATGTACTTCTGAAAGTTCCAATAAATGTAATGCTGTGTTTTCCGAGTCAACAATTGATATATCATACACAGCATAATATACGTCCTTGTCTTTTCGACCTTTAGACATGCGATTGATTATGTCCCGGACTTGCCGATTGTTCAGGCTCACTTGAGGCAGCTTGTATGAAGCATGAACTTTCTTGTCTATCCTTCGTGCCATCGGAGCCAATATCGATTTCGGTTTTTTCTTTGTATGTGTATTTGTTTTTGTGTTCCTTTGCTTCGTGGCTGTTTCTGTTGCCGCACAGGCGTGCTGTGACAATCCCGCAGGAAATATTATTAGGAATGTCAAGACTAAAGCTATTTGTCTCAGAATAAGTTTCACCTCTTTTTTTGATAATAATGGAATGGATAATAGTTGGTGTAATTTCCGGTATTGCCATCATAGACTTTGTAGATATCCATGCCGGTGGGGTCGGTGAAGCGGAGGGGGTTGGCGGCGCAGTGGGTGTAGGGAGAGAAAGAGGAGTAGTCGGCGGACTTGGGGTCGGGAGTGGTGAAGCGGCCGAGGATGGCATCATGCCAACGGGCGGTGTTATCATGCCAGCCCAGTCCGGCAAAGTCGCTCCAGCGGTTGCCGATATGTGCGCGGTCACTCACGCGCTCCGTTCCGAAGAGCTGCACCGGCAGCCCCGAGGGATAAAACATTGTGCACTGTCGTATCGCACCCCCGTCGTCCAAGACCGTACGCACACTGCCCAAGCGGTCGCGCACGTACCACAGATGCGTAAACGTCCGCCCACCATCAGATGCAGCTCTGCCGCCTTGTGCGGTAGCGTTGGAGTTTATGTCAATTTTACGATGTGGCATGGTGGGGTTCGGGGGTGGGTAATCGGTTATGAGTCGGAAGATTGCATGGCATTTCTATCCATCGGCAAATGTACGCTTTTTTTTAGATGAGAAAAAATGTAATAAAAATTTTTTTTCTGACGACGGCAGTTTTTCTCTCTGCTCAAATTGTTGTATTTTTGCAGTTACTAATGAGGGCGTCGGCCGGATATGCCGTCAGCCCTGCCTAACGACTACAGCTCATCAAATGAAAATACTGTCTAACAGCGACATAAAGGAAATAGAGAAATACACCATCGACAACGATGGCGTGACTTCCATCCAACTGGTGGAGCGTGCAGCACGCGCCATCGCCGACGAGGTTGCCGGGTATTGCAATGACAATACTCCGCTGATGGTCTTCGCCGGATGGGGAAACAACGGCGCTGACGCCCTCGAGACTGCCCGCCTACTGGCCTCGCGCGGATACGCTCCCGAGGTATTTCTCTTCAATATCGGAGGCAATCGCTTGTCCCCGGAATGTAAGCTGATGCGCGACCGCCTGGCCGCGTGCGAGGCCGCGTACACCCTGCACGAGGTGACCGGCGAAACGCCGTTCACCTTCCCCGAGCCCACAGCGAACACAGTTGTCATCGACGGAATATTCGGCAGCGGACTCAACCGCCCTATGCCCACGCCGTTCCAACTGATATCTCAAAATCTCAACCGCAGCGGAGCTTTTATCATCTCCATAGACGTTCCCTCGGGTCTGCTCGATGGATTCAATGGCGATACGCCTCGCAATAATATGGTACATGCCGGCCTGACCCTGGTCTTGGGCGCTCCTCGCTTGTCTTTCTTCATCGAGGATAATGCCGCAGTCGTGGGCCAATGGAAGTTGCTTGATATCGGCCTAAACAGCGCCGCCATACGCAATGCCCCCCTCACCTACTGGATGGTGCAAAGCAAGGACGTCCGACGATACCTGCGACCGCGCGACCCGTGGTCCAATAAGAGCAACTACGGCGATGCACTCATTGCCGGCGGAAGCCACGGCATGGGCGGCGCCGCCGTCTTGGCGGCTCGCGGATGCCTGCGTTCCGGTGCCGGGAAGGTCACCGTCTACGGCCCCCAAAGCCTCTATAACACCGTACAATGTGCCGTGCCTTCGGCCATGATGCGTGCCGACAGCGGCCGGGAACACCTTACCGATATCCCGCACGAATCGCATTACAGTGCCTTCGGCATAGGCCCGGGACTCGATGTCAACGATGATACGGCCGAAGCCGTGGGCCGTTTTCTAAAGACAATGAGCGCCGCTCCACGCCCCGTGGTGGTGGACGCCGGAGCTCTGGGATGCATCGCCGCACGCCCGGCCATGCTGGAGTACCTGCCGATGATGTCCATACTCACTCCGCACATCGGCGAATTTGACCGTATCTTCGGCAAACAGTTTTCGCACGAGGCAAGGCTGAAAAAGGCCATTGAAATAGCAAAATACTACCAAATCATCATAGTGCTCAAAGGCCGATACACAGCCATAATACGCCCCGACGAAAAGGTGTTTTTCAACACCTCGGGCACACCGGCTATGGCCACACCCGGCAGCGGAGACGTCCTCACCGGCATTATGACCGGCTTCCTGGCCCAAGGCTTCAAGCCTGAAATGGCCGCATTCCTGGCGTGCTACATCCACGGCATTGCCGGAGAAATAGCAGCCGAGAACCATGGCGAATATGGTGTTACGGCCGAAGATATAGCTGCCAACGTCGGACGCGCCATAGCGCTTGTAGCCAACGCCGAATAATCCTTTACAGACATTACATCACCCGACAATAGTAAGACTTATGCACAACTTACGCACAGCTATCACGTCCATGGCGATATGCGCCGCCCTTGTCACGGCAGCACAGACCACGCGCAGCTTCACCGCCGACAAAACCAACGAATACGCACTGGTATACAGCCTTCCGCGCACCGTCCTCGACATCACCATAGAGACCGTGCACACGGCGACACTCCCCGGCGAATTCAGCAATTACGCCAAACGCTATCTGGGCATCACCGATGCCATCACCACCCCATCCAATAGCGTGCGCGTCAAAAGCGTCACCATAATTCCGCGCGGTATACCCGGAGGCGCCGACAGCCGCTGGCAAGTACAGTTTAAAAACGGCAGCGCTGCCTCAATGCTGCTCACCGAAACCGGAATACCCCTGGCGGTGAACACCGACAGCATCGCCTCTACAAATGCCGTGACCCTACCCGTGGCCGTGGATGCAGCGCCCACCCCACTGGAAAGTGATGCGGCACGTCAAGCCGTTACACAAGACATGACGCGCAGCTCATCCATATCCAAGAAGGCCGAATTGGCCGCCCAACGCATCTTCGAACTGCGCGAGACACGCTCGGACCTACTCAGTGGCAATGCCGACAACCCGCCGGCCGATGGCAAAGCCATGCAATTGGTTTTGGACAACCTCGCGGCGCAGGAAGCCGCTCTAACTGCAATGTTTGCAGGCACGACACAGACGTACACACGCGTGACCACACTCACATATACACCCGGCACAGCGGAGAGTCGCGAAATTCTGGCTCGGGTATCGCCCACCGAAGGCATAGTTCCTGCCGATGACCTCAGCGGCGCCCCAATATACATATCGCTGACAAATATCGCTAAGGCCGAGATGCCCGTCACCGAAAAAGGCGAACCGAAGCGCTTCCCTAAAGGCGGATTGGCTTACACCATACCCGGCACAGCATCGGTCACCCTGACGTACGACGGAGCTACCATCACGCACAAAGACCTGACACTGGCACAATTGGGCGTAGTCTTCGGAATCAATCCCACCCTATTTAGCGATAAGAAAGCCCCCGCATACGCGACTTTCGACCCCACGACCGGAGCCATCACGGCATTAGGCGCCATAGAGTGACACCCGTATATTTGAGAGTATGAAGCAACACGCCTATATCTGTATAGATTGGCTCGCGATGACTTCTACAATTAAGGCTCGTACACATCGGCATACCCCAAAAATTATCTGATTTTTTTGGAAAACAAAAAAAAATTAGACTAATTCCAAAATTATTTTCATTCCACTATTGCATATTTCAACAAAGGTGCGTAACTTTGCGCTGTACAAACGGCCGTCAAAAACGGCCGAAGCACAAAATCCTCACATACAAATCTTTATCAAGTCATCAAAAAAAGCACGATTATGAAAAAGAAATTTATCTGCACCGTATGCGGATACGTATACGAAGGCACCGAAGCTCCTGAGAAATGCCCGCTGTGCGGCGCTCCTGCCTCCAAATTCAAAGAGATGGAAGAAACCGGCGCACTCGAATTTGTCACCGAACACGAAATCGGCATCGCCGCAGACACCGACGAACAAATGAAAACAGACCTGCGTACACACTTCAACGGCGAATGCTGCGAAGTGGGCATGTACCTGGCCATGTCGCGTCAGGCCGACCGCGAAGGTTATCCCGAAATTGCCGAAGCCTTCAAGCGCTACGCTTTCGAAGAGGCCGAACATGCATCCAAATTTGCCGAGCTACTCGGTGAAGTAGTTTGGGACACCAAGACCAACCTCGAAAAGCGTATGGCCGCCGAAGCAGGTGCCAACGCCGACAAGATGCGCATCGCTCGACGCGCCAAAGAACTCAACCTTGACGCCATCCACGACACCGTACACGAAATGGCTAAGGACGAAGCACGCCACGGCCAGGGTTTCCAAGGCCTGTACAATCGCTACTTCAAGAAGTAAGCGACAAAAATCCATACACAGAGAGGGCGCACTCCATTACGGGATGCGTCCTCTCTGTATTTTCGGCATCAATCAGTCCTCAGACTCGGACAAAGGCGGAACAGTATCGCGGAAGGCACGTGGGAGGCCACGTACCACGCAGTTGTAGCTGTGTCGAATAAGGCTGCGCAACAATGGCGAAGGCACGGCAGCGGCCAGGCCCACATCGTTCCAATGGCGTTTATTCATGTGCCACGCCGGACGTATGGCCTCATAGTGCTCGCGCAATTTCTCGGCATAATCCGGGTCGCATTTCAGAGACACACGCGTAGTGTCAACGAGATTCAGCATTGCAAAAATCTTTCCGCCCACGCGCAAGGTCACAACATCATCGCCGAACGGCATGTCCTCGGTCGCAAAAGGCAGCGACAAGCAGTATTCGTGCACTTCCAAAATATCCATAACTGATAGTCTTTTATCGTTTTACATACTCACCGCCGCCTCCGCTTTATCAGCCTTGACGTTCAATCGGCCCTGACATTTCATCGGCCAAGCATCTTCTTGCGACGGAACTCATATTTGAAGCACCATCCGCACGGGGCGACCCGAATAACGCGGCGGTCAGCGTCATTTCGCAGTGTCGAGCGTCTTGATGACGCGTGCCGGATTGCCCACTGCCACGCTATGCGCCGGGATGTCCCGCGTGACCACGCTGCCGGCGCCGATGGTGCAGCCATCTCCTATAGTAACACCCGGAAGGATGGTCACGCCGCCACCTATCCAGCAGTCATTGCCTATGGTGACAGGCAGCGCCCACTCGCGGCGACTGTTGCGCTCGGCCACGTCCGTGCTGTGGCAAGCCGTGTATATGCTCACATTCGGGCCTATGAAGGCGTCATCGCCTATGGTGACATAGGCTTCGTCAAGCACCGTAAGGCCGAAATTGGCGAAGAAGCCGCAGCCTACGCGTATATGTCGGCCATAATCGCATCTGAAAGGCTGATTGATGTGTATATCCTCATAGTCCTTTCCCAGGATTTCGGCCAACAGCGCCCGACGTCCGGTTTCATCCCCGGGACGTGATTGATTATAACGCCAGCACAAGTCTCTGGTGCGGTCAAGCATTTCGATAACTTCCGGGTCGGTAGCGTCATACACCTGTCCGGCAAGCATTTTTTCGTATTCACTCATAGCTTCTGATTATGCGATATCTGATTGGTTGATTTACTCCGATTTACCGAAGTATACGGACATTGCCGCTCCGGGTGCGGTCATGTACCGAGACACTTAAGGCTCCCGCGAGCCTTGCAGACGGGAGCCTTAAAGCGCCCTTATTGCAGGGCTCAAGGTGCGTTACGCGTCCTTACTTGACAAACTTCTTGACAATCACGGTGGCATTGTGGCCGCCGAAGCCGAAGGAGTTGGACAAGGCCGCACGCACTTCGCGTTTCTGAGCCTCATTGAAGGTGAAATTGAGGTTGTAATCAATTTCGGGATCATCGTCACCCTCGGCGTGGTTGATTGTCGGAGGTACGACATCATCACGTACAGACAACAGCGAGAACATAGCCTCCATAGCGCCGGTAGCACCCAAAAGGTGTCCGGTCATGCTCTTGGTCGAAGAAATATTGAGACGATAAGCATCTTCGCCGAAAAGCTTAATGATGGCCTTGGCTTCGCTGATGTCACCGACACCGGTGCTGGTGCCGTGTACGTTGATGTAGTCGATATCTGCGGGTGTCATCCCTGCATCATCAAGAGCGTTCTGCATAGACAGTATCGCGCCCAAACCTTCGGGATGTGTCGCTGTGATATGGTATGCGTCCGCACTCATGCCGCCGCCGGCGACTTCGCCGTAAATCTTGGCGCCACGTGCCAGAGCGTGTTCCATTTCTTCAAGTATCAGTACCACCGAACCTTCTCCGATGACGAAGCCGTCACGCGAAGCCGAGAAGGGGCGCGAAGCCGTTTCGGGGCTGTCGTTGCGTGTCGACAGAGCATGCATCGAGTTGAAACCGCCCACGCCAGCGGGGAAGATGGCAGCCTCGGCACCGCCTGTAACCATAGCATCAGCCTTGCCCAGACGGATAAGGTTGAAAGCGTCGATAATGGCGTTGTTTGACGAGGCGCAGGCGCTGACCACACCATAGTTAGGGCCATGGTAGCCGTATTCCATGGACACATGGCCGCTGGCGATATCCGCAATCATTTTGGGAATAAAGAACGGATTATACTGCGGACCGTTTTGCTCGCCGTGAACTGCATAATATCCGGCTTCCTCCTCAAAGGTGTGCAGGCCGCCAATACCGGCAGCGATGATTACGCCTACGCGGTTTTTGTCTATAGCGCCTTCGGTCTCGATACCGGCATCAGCAACTGCCTGGCGAGCTGCATAGAGGGCATACTGGGCATACAGGTCAAGCTGGCGCAGTTTCTTGCGGTCAAAGTATTCGGCCGCATTGAAGTTCTTGACTTCGCAGGCAAATTTGGTCTTGAACTGCGATGCGTCAAAATGGGTGATGGGCGCGGCGCCGCTGACGCCGGCCAACGCGGCACTCCAAGTGGTGTCTACGTCGTTACCTAAAGGAGTGATGGCTCCAAGTCCCGTAACTACTACTCTCTTGAGTTCCATGAAAGATTTATCGTATATGTACTGATTAGACTTTATATGACAAAAGTTGCCGCAAGTCCGGACCTATATCCCCGGAAAGTCGCGATGCTTTTGCTATTACCTGTCGGAGCATTACGCTCAAGGCAATGTCCGCAAGGTTGTGTGTTCTTGTTGTTACCGACCAAATGTACGCCCCGGACGTCGTGGGGCACCCGGGGCGACATAGGCGGTTATTTTGTGTCGAATGTGGTGACCGTCGTCAAACAGCTATTATTGAGCTGCTTCGATGTATTTGATGGCGTCGCCTACAGTCTGAATCTTTTCGGCTTCTTCATCGGGTATCTTGATGCCGAATTCCTTCTCAAACTCCATGATGAGGTCCACGGTGTCGAGCGAGTCTGCGCCCAGGTCTGTGGTGAATGCTGCTGCGGGGGTTACTTGGCTTTCGTCAACGCCGAGCTTGTCAACGATGATGGTCTTCACGCGATCTGCGATTTCTGACATAATCTTTTAGTGTTTAATTAGTAATATTCTGTTTTAGCGGTGCAAAGTAAGCCAAAAAATTCTAAATAGCGAAATTTTTCGCTATTATAAACTGTGAAAAAATGTAAAAGACGCATCTAAAGCCCTGAATTCCGCTTTTTTTGACCACGGTGAACTTATCATCTCAAACAACCACTTGCGCTAATGGGCACAAACACTTCGCAAAAAACGTCAGAACACAATGCGCCGTGACCACAAATCCGGCCACGGCGCAAGCATTGGTTCGATTTATGAATGCTGCACAAGTGCACAACATCCGTTTACGACACTCTATCTGGGAATGTTGAAGTAGTAATCAAAACCGCTTATTTTGCACCTATACGCATATCCTCGTCTTTCCGATTTAGATACTATAGCGCCAAAAAACGGATCTCCATAGTAGACCATATAATCTCCAGTCTCGACATTCTTATAAATGTCTATCTTGATTGATTGGTAAACCTTATCAGTCCCATATTCAAAGGCATACGCTCTGACTGTTCTGAAATATCTGTACCCCTTCCAGTCAGGCCCATCGGACGAACACGCCGCCACCTGCGTTTCAGCCGCTGATGCCTCCACGGCGCACATGGGACCGATGGCGAGCGCTAATATGCAGAGGATTAGTTTATTGCTCATATTGATTTTGATTTATGTGTGTAGGCTACTCACTAAGGCTTTTCGCATACTCCGCAAGTGTCTTTCACCGGGGATGTTTACGCACAAAAAAGCGCGACACTTTTCGCTGTTCTCATCCCGAGGTGTTTGGCGTAACCTGATATGATAAAATAGCTCAAAGCTCGCGCTATTATACACGAGCATTTCGCATTATTCTCTATCATATCTTAAGTCGCCAAACTTTCGGGATGAAAGAATAAAGCTAAACGCTTTTCCAAATGTCTTATAGTGCGCAAACGCGCAGTGGTTTATACCATAGGCAATTTGAATTTATTCATAATTAGTATTGCGGTGAGACGTCCCTTACTTGGCGGGGACTTCCCAGGTGTCGCCGGCGAGGATCATGTCGCGCAGGCAGGTGAAACCGTGAGCGGCCTTCACTTCGTCCACCTGTTGGCTGACAGCCGTTTCGTAGCTGGGGCTCTCGACATCGCGGATGACGCCGACGGCCAAGGGCAGTGTCATACCGTCCATCATGGCCAGTTGTTGGTGCAGGAAGTTGGAGGGGGTGTGGGCGTCGTGTACCAGGACATCGTCCATAGTATAGCCGTCTTGGCCGATGGTGACTGCCTTGAGCAGGAAGCCGTCGCGTACAAGGCCCTTGTCGCCGTTGGCGCCGAAGATCATCTTCTGTCCGTGTACCAAGTGGATGGTACGGTCGGCACGCACGGCGCGGTCGGTGATGGCGTTGTGGATGCCGTTATTGAAGATTACGCAGTTTTGCAGAATTTCGACAACGGAGGTGCCTTTGTGGCGCGCTGCGGCCACCATAACTTCTTGCGAAGTCTTGAGCTCGACGTCGATGCTGCGGCCGAAGAATGTGCCGCGAGCGCCGAATACCAGCTCGGCCGGGATAAACGGATCTTCAGTTGTGCCGTAAGGCGAGGACTTGGACACGAAACCGCGGGCACTCGTGGGCGAGTACTGGCCCTTGGTCAAGCCATAGATCTTGTTGTTGAACAATACGATATTGATATCGATATTGCGACGTACGGCGTGGATAAAGTGGTTGCCGCCGATGGCAAGACCGTCGCCGTCACCCGAAATCTGCCATACGGTCATCTCGGGATTGGCAACCTTGAAGCCTGTAGCAATGGCTGCGGCGCGTCCGTGGATGGTATGGAAGCCGTAGGTGTTCATATAATAAGGCAGACGGGACGAGCATCCGATGCCGGAGATGACGGCAGTGCGATAAGGCGGTACGCCGATTTCGGCCATAGCCTTGTGCAGGGTGTTGAGGATGGCGTGGTCGCCGCAGCCGGGACACCAGCGCACGGCCTGGTCACTTTTGAAGTCCGCGGGTGTGTATGCCGGGGTATTCTCTTGTGTTTGCATTGTCTATATGATTAAGTGGCTGGTGTGACTTATTTTTCTTTGGAAAGATTGAGGCGAACGCCGTCAATGACTTCGCTGACAAGGAAGGGCTGACCCTGAATCTTGTTGATACGCTCGATGCGTACGTCGGGGAACTTGGCTTGCAGATAGTCTGCAAACATTCCGGTGTTGAGCTCGGCCACAATCACGCGACGGTAGCGGCGCAGCACCTCGGCTGTATTGGAAGGCAGCGGGTTGATGTAGCGGAAGTGAGCCAAATCCACCGCAGTGCCTTGCTTGGTAAGTTCCTCGGCGGCTGTACGCAGGTGTCCGTAAGTGCCGCCCCAGCCTACCAGCAGGGTGTCGGCCTTACCGTCACCGTAAACCTTGACTTCGGGGATGTCCTTGGCGATATTGGCGATTTTCTGACGACGCAGCATCACCATCTTCTCGTGGTTGACCGGATCGGTGGAGATTGCGGAGGTATTGGCGTCTTTTTCGAGGCCTCCCAGACGGTGCTGCAAGCCTTCGGTGCCGGGGATGGCCCAATAGCGTACCAGGGTCTCGGGGTCGCGCAGATAGGGACGCCACGAGCTGTTGCGCAGATGTTCGGGCACGAAGTTGGGGCGTATCTCGGGATATTCGCCGGCCTCGGGTATGCGCCATGCGCTCGAGCCGTTGGCGATAAACGCATCCGTAAGCAGGATGACCGGAGTCATGTGCTCGATTGCGATGCGACATGCTTCAAAAGCCATGGTGAAGCAGTCTGTGGGCGAAGCGGCGGAAAGCACCACGATGGGCGACTCGCCGTTGCGACCATACAGAGCTTGCATCAAGTCGGTCTGCTCGGTCTTGGTGGGAAGGCCGGTGGAGGGGCCGCCGCGTTGTACGTCGATGACTACCAAGGGCAGTTCGGCGATAACGGCAAGACCTATACCCTCGCTCTTGAGTGCCAGGCCGGGGCCGGAAGTGGAAGTCACTGCCAAATTTCCTGCGAAGGAAGCACCTATGGCCGAGCATACGCCGGCAATCTCGTCCTCCATTTGGCAAGCCTTGACACCGAGGTCCTTACGCTTGGCCAACTCGTGCAGAATATCTGTAGCCGGGGTGATAGGATACGAGCCGAGGAACAGCGGACGTCCCGACTTCTCAGAAGCCATAATCAGGCCCCATGCAGTGGCGGTATTGCCGTTGATATCGGTATACACGCCCGGACGCGGGTCTTCGGTTTCGATGCGATATGTCGACATCGAAGCGTGCGTATTGTGGCCGAAGTCATAGCCGGCCTGAACCACGGCGCAGTTGGCCTTGGCGATAGCGGGCTTCTTGGCAAATTTCTTGGAGATATAGTGGCAGGCGGCCTCTATGGGACGGTCGAAGAGCCAGCATACAACGCCTAAGGCGAAGATATTGCGACACTTGAGTATGGACTTGTTGTCCATACCGCTGTCGGCCAGAGCCGCACGCGTCATCGTGGTTACGGGCACCTCGAGCACTTGTGCCGGGTCGATACCCAACTCGGCATAAGGGTCATTGGTGGCGAACAGCGCCTTACGCAGGTCCGCCTCGCCGAAGCTGTCGCTGTCGACGATAATGATGCCGCCACTCTTGAGGAAGCGCACGTTCTGTTTCAGCGCTGCCGGATTCATGGCCAGCAGCACATCGCACCGGTCACCGGGGGTATGAACTCCGCGACCTACCGACACTTGGAAGCCGGAGACGCCGCTGAGCGAGCCTTGCGGCGCACGTACCTCTGCCGGATAGTCGGGGAAGGTGGACACCTCGTTGCCTACGCCGGCAGATACATTTGTGAAGATGTTGCCGGCAAGCTGCATGCCGTCGCCACTGTCGCCGGAAAAACGCACGACGACCTTGTCGAGGACTTTGACGTTGGTTTTGTCTAACATGGGGTTGAAATACTTACTCTTTGGACTATGTAGTGATTATAGTGTCAAAGTGTGTGGAAATGAGGTTGTATGGTTGGATTATTGTCTGTTTGTGTCTCTTACGCCAACAATTTGCAAGCAACAGCACGGTTTTGAGCGCCTGTCCACTTGGCTTTGCTGACGTTTTGTCGCCCGAAAGCACTCTCTGACGCCTTCGTTAGACGCCACAAAGGTACAAACTTTTCTCGGCAAAACCAACATCCGCGTTTTTTTGCATAATTCGGTTGTGAATGTATCCTCACGCCCCCTTGCCTATCGGCCGATTTAGCCGTCGATTTTGCATTTTTTTACTTTTGAGCGATGTCCTTACAATAATTAGTCGTACCTTTGCAGTCGTTTTTCGCAGCGACAACAATACTCATTATATATGGATTTTTTCAAGGAACTTTTTTCGCCCGGCAGCAACAGTATCGCGTCCACGCTGATGCTTTACTCGTTTGTCATCGCCGTCGGCATATATCTGGGCAAACGCAAATTGTTCGGGATATCGCTGGGTGTGACTTTCGTGCTGTTTGTAGGCATTGTCATGGGATCGTTCGGATACAGCGTTGATGAAAACATTCTCAAATTCGTACGCGAATTCGGTCTGATTCTGTTCATCTTCTCCATCGGTCTGCAAGTCGGCCCCGGATTTTTCTCATCGTTCAAAAAAGGCGGTATGCGTCTCAATGGCCTTGCCGTGCTCTCCATCGGCATCAGCGTCGCCATAGTCATTGGCATATACTTCTTAGGTAACGTCAACGACAAGGCCGCATTGGTAGGCATCATGAGCGGCGCCGTGACCAATACACCGGGACTTGCCGCGGCCCAGCAGACCATCTCCGAAATCACCGGCGACGGTGCGCAGGTCAACACCATGGCCCAGGGATATGCCGCCGCTTATCCACTCGGCGTGGTCGGCATCATTGCCGCGATGCTGGTCATACGCGGCGTCTTCCGCATCAAGGTGGACAAGGAAGTACAAATCATCGAGGAAGACGAGCGCAACTCTCATCTCAAGCCATACATTCTGACGCTGAAGGTCACCAACGCCCTTGTCGAAGGACAGACGCTGATGCAACTGCACAGCATCATTTCAAACAATTTTGTGGTATCGAGACTGATGAACGCCGAAGGCAAGGTCGTCATTCCGGTATCGTCTACACAGATACACTGCGGAGACATATTGCTCATCGTATGCTCGGCGCAAGATGTCGAATGTTTCCGCGCCGTCCTCGGCCACGAAGTGGATATGGACTGGGAAGCTACACAGACCCCGGTATTCTCGCGTCGTATAGTCATCACCAAGAGCGAATTCGACGGCGTGGCACTGGGCAGCCTGCGACTGCACAACGGCTATCGCCTTAACTGCACACGCGTCAACCGCGCCGGCGTGGACCTGCTGGCCACGGCCAACCTGCGCCTCCAAATGGGCGACCGCATCACCGTCGTAGGCGACTTGCAGGACATTGAGCACTTGGCCTCCCGACTGGGCAATTCGATGAAGCGCCTCAACCAGCCCAACCTCATCACCATATTCGTGGGCATAATCCTCGGTATCATTCTCGGAAGCATCGACATAGGCTTCGGTATGAAACTCGGACTTGCCGGAGGACCGCTCGTAGTGGCCATACTGCTCAGCCGCTTCGGCTACAAAGCCAAATTGGTCACCTATACCTCATCATCGGCCTCGCTGCTGCTGCGCGAATTGGGTATTTGCTTATTCCTTGCATCTGTGGGCATATCCGCCGGCAAGGGATTTGTCGATACGGTATTCAACGCCACCGGTATGTGGTGGGTCATCTGGGGCTTTATCATCACCGTGGTACCGCTGATAATCGTCGGCGCCATTGCCCGCGGACGATACGGTATCAACTACCTCAGCATCATGGGTATGTTTAGCGGCGGATGCACCGACCCCCCGGCCCTGGCATACGCCACCAATACCACCGGCAACGACGAGCCGGCAGTGGCCTACTCCACCGTCTACCCTCTGACAATGTTCCTGCGCGTCGTCGTCGCCCAGGCACTCATTCTGGCTCTACCCTAAGCCGTAGACACAAACATATACAGTCAGGCCCGACCGGAATACTCCCGTCGGGCCTTTTATGTTCCGAGTATTTCGAGGACGGCAAAAGGGGTGCATACGCCACAGATGCCGACATCACCGTATATGCTCGTGCACCGTGGCAATGAGATCCTCGGCCTGATGCAGTCCGGTACCGCGCCACAGCTGCTTGCCGTCTTTGAAAAGCATCAGAGTCGGTATTGACCGCACATTGTACATGGCCGCAGCCTCACTATTGCGGTCGATATCAATTTTGACGACACTCACGCTGTCGCCAAGACGTTGTTTGACATCCTCAAGAATGGGAGCCTGCATCTGACACGGCCCGCACCATGTGGCATAAAAATCCACAAGCACCGGCTTATCACCATTAATCAATTCATTGAAATCATTCATAATCAGTATATTTTGCTTGTTAGTATTATTTGGACTCATGCGTCTCACTTTTGCACCGCGTTCGATCATTTGAACCGTTCTTGCGACCGAACTACGGCTCTTTCCCATGACCATCAAACGCCGTAGACACTCGGAAAGTTCGTGCCACAGGCATCAAACAGCCATTTCCCCTAATACAATGCAAAAACTATGCCCACTCGGCGCGTTATCTTCCAAAAAATTCTTAACTTTGCATCGCCTAAGCGCCGCAAGACGCTAAAGCGATGGTCCGGTAGCTCAGCTGGATAGAGCATCTGCCTTCTAAGCAGACGGTCACGCGTTCGAATCGCGTCCGGATCACAACTTCGAAAAAACGGCATCTCCCTCCGAAACGCCTAATCCACCGGCAATTACATAGGTGTTCGCAACGTGTAGGATACATCGCAAGAATCTACATATTTGGTACGATGCAACATTAATATCTTGAAAAAAAGATGAACGACAAAACAGCAAAGCCAACTCCACAGAAGCCCGGATGGGGCGGACGGCGTGCAGGCGCAGGCCGCAAAAAGACATCGGAAGGCGTGCGCACAGTAGCCGTACGCGTGCCGCAAGATGTATCTGATGTCCTGGATACCGTGCCGTCTATCACCGAGTATGTCGTAACGGCCCTGCGTGCCTACATAGCTCAGTCCGCAAACACCAAGCCATCAGGCATTAACGACAAATGACTATCGCACTAATAATTACAACAATATCGCTTGTTTAGTCGTGCATGACGCGTCACACGCGACTGCACACAGAAGCGGGGTGTAGGTTCATTAGCCTGACACCCCGCTTCTGTGTGTGGTATATACAACGATGCGGCTACTTTTTCAAGCGCACCTCGTAGAGGTCGTTGCGGCGATCTTTGAGATTCTTGACGCTGCCATATGTATGCAAGTGGTTGAGCCGGTCGAGGTCAACGTCACTCACGAGTATCATCTCGGTGTTAGGAGTGGCCTCGGCACGTGTGCCGTCGGTGGGGAAATAGAAGTCGCAGGGAGTGAACACACCCGATTGGGCATATTGGATGTCCATGTTGTGGACGCGCGGCAGGTTGCCCACGCTTCCGGCAATGACGACGTAGCATTCATTTTCGATGGCACGCGCATGTGCGCACACTTTGACGCGCGAATAAGCGTTTTGTGTGTCCGTCAAGAAAGGCACAAACAATATTTGCATGCCCTCGGCCGCCATCAAGCGCGACAATTCGGGAAATTCAACATCATAGCATATCAGTATGCCTATACGAGCGCAATCGGTCTCAAAGGTCTGTATCTTGCTGCCTCCGCACAGGCCCCAACTCTTGATTTCGTCAGGTGTAACATGTATTTTTTCATACGACTCGTACGAGCCGTCGCGGCGACACAAGAAACCCACATTGTACAGGCGTCCGTCCTCCTTCAACTGCGGCATCGACCCGGTGATAATATTGATGTTGTAGCTTATGGCGAGCTTTACAAAGCGGCTGCGTATTTCCTCTGTATATTGTGCCAATCCGCGTATCGCCTCCGACTCGCTCTCATCGTTGAAACGCGACATCAACGGGGCATTGAAGTATTCGGGGAATAGGATGAAGTCACTCTGGTAGCCGGACACGGCATCAACAAAGAACTCAATCTGCTCGAACAAGTCGTCTATGGTATGGTACGAGCGCATCTGCCACTGCACCAAGCCCACACGCACCGAGGTCTTTTTGCTTACCACGTCCTGCGACGGCGCTTGATAATAGATATTGTCCCATTGCAGCAGGCAGGCATAGTGCTTCGACTCCTCATCGTTAGGCAGATAGTTGCGCATCACCTTGCGCACGTGGAAGTCATTGGACAGTTGGAATGTCAAGACCGGGTCAAAGATTTCCTTCTGCCGCACCTTGTTTATATACTCTTTTGGCCGTAATTTGTCGGCGTATTTGTGGTAGTTGGGAATACGTCCGCCAAACATTATAGCCTTGAGATTGAGCGATTCGCAGAGGTCTTTACGATACTCGTACATACGACGTGCGAGACGCAATCCACGATACTGCGGATGTATAAACACTTCTATGCCGTAGAGAATATTGCCATGCGGATTGTGTGTACTGAACGTTTCGTTGCCGGTCACCTGTGCATAGGTATGGTCGTTCTTCACCAGATTGTAATCAACAATCAGCGAAAGGGCACAGCCCACAATCTTATCATCGACGACGGTCACTATCTGACCCTCGGGGAAGATGTCTATCAGCTTCTTAATCTGCTCGCGGGTCCAAAAAACATCGCTGCCGTCAGCGTATACGCGCGTAAACGATTGCGACAGCTGCTCATAATCTTCCATCTGAAGATTACGAATCAATACTTTGTTGATTTTTATTGAGTCTTCCATTTCGGCGGCGAAATTACAGTGAAATTCAGACCTGGGCAAATGTTTCGGCAAAAAAATGGGGAACGCTCGTACCGATAGTGCAACTCCGCCGCCCATTAGTCCGCATAAACACCTGATAGTATGCAAATTACAGCATCGACACCCGACGCGCAATTAACTATAATTTCGCAAATTCGGCAGAAATGCGTACCTTTGCAGCGCATGACAAAACAGCATACGGACATTGTAGCGTGATTGGCTGACGCGTAGGCGTGACTGCCGACGCGCGGCACACAAAGATTTATCGCTATCGGAAGACGATTGATCCTCCGACAGTGATGTTGTTATATACTTACAAATCACCTAAAAAAGACTCACAATACAATGTCCCAATCAAATACAAGCAACAACCGTATCGACAACAACAGCAACGACGCATCCGAAATCGAGCCCACGAAGGCCTCACAACCCGAAGGCCGGACATCGCACAACGAGGACGATTCGTCCATACACGACTTTGACTTCGCACTTATATGCGAGTACTTCGCATCCATCGACCGCCAAGGCCCGGGCAGCGATGAGGCCACACGCCGCGCCCTGAGCTTCGTACCGAATATTGATGCATGCAGCCGCATCGCCGACATCGGCTGCGGCACCGGCAGTTCGACGCTATTACTGGCCGCCGATACCGGGGCACACGTCACTGCCATCGACCTTTTCCCACAGTTCCTGACACGACTATCCGAGCGCGCCAAAGCTGCCGGAGTGTACGAGCGTATCACCACCGCAGCCGCATCTATGGACGCACTTGACTACGCCGAAGCGTCTTTTGACCTGTTGTGGTGCGAAGGTGCCATCTACAACATCGGCTTTGAAAACGGGCTGCGCTCTTGGCGCCCAATGCTCAAAGACGGAGGCTATATCGCCGTCACCGACGCCACCTGGCTCACCGACAGACGTCCGGCCGAAGTCGAGACATTCTGGCACGATGCCTACCCCGGCATCACCGATATAGCCGGCAATATAGCCGCAATACAACGCTGCGGATACACGCCCGTGGCGGCTTTCGTATTGCCGGACGAGTGCTGGACTACAAACTTCTACGAGCCCCAACGGCAAGCGCAAGACATCTTCCTGTCGCGCCACGGAGACGACAAGACGGCGCAAGCACTTGTCGCCAACCAGAGGCACGAAGCCGAAATATTCAGCCGTTTCCATCAGTACTACGGCTATGCCTTTTACATAGCACGTAAGAGCTGATTGCCCGTCCGCATCCCCGTGCCGCCGTACTCATCCCACGGCGACACGGGATACACAACGCGCCTGTCAGGCTTATGGCACAGGCGCGTTTTTTTAAGTGCGCTCACTCCGCACATACTTAAGGCAGCCTCACCCACTTCTTCCGCGTCGTGAACGGCATGGCCTTGAGCAATAGACCGTCAAAAGCCATATACAGCGACTGCAATTTTGCTCGAAAACGCCACGACAGCATTGCGTACATTCATAAATCCCATGGCCATATTGGCTATTGACGCCCCGACATTGAGGTACGGCGCTACGCTCGACACCAGCGACCCTATCTTCGCTTTGAGCGCGCCCATCGAGTTTGCCAACTGCTTCTGTTTGCCGGCGTCAGTCTTAGCCAGTGCCGCGTTCATCTGCCCGACATTGTCGGTGATGATCTGCGCCAGCATCGCGGCACGCTCCTGCTCGTTGCCGTTCTTGATGGCCGCTTCCTGCGCCTGTGTGAACGTGATACCCACGCGCCGCAGTGCCGAGGTCATGCCCATCATTGCCTTGCCCATAAGGTTGGCCACATTGACGGCGTCCCCGGCTTCAGCGCTAAAACCGCGCTGCTGCGCTACAAGGTTATTCATCGCCGGGATAAGCACCTCCAAAGACGATTTTTGATATAGGAACGTAGCCAACTGTTGCGCTCCGGCACGCTGTACGCCAGCCGATATAATACCGAGGTCGGCCTGTGCGCTCGTCAGCTTCTTAATAGACGCTATTTCGGCATCCGTGGACTTCATGCGCTGTCGCATAATGACCTCCAAACGCGTAGCGTTCAATTCGGCATTGGAGTACGCCGATGCCATCGATTGAACTACATCATTTAATTTGGTTATAGTATTGATAGTGGCTTCAAACGCTGCCGCGGTCTGAGCCCATTTAGACTGCGCCCCGTCTAATGACTGCTGCACATTCTTGGCTACTTTCTCCAAATCGGAAAACGACATCGTAGCCGACCTTATGCCTTTGTCGTCATATACGGTCTTAAAGTTTATCGTTACATTCTTTGCCATATTATTATTGTTCTATATGTCGTATTTATTGGTCAAAACTTCTTATTTGTGTTTATATGCGTCTCTTTGTCGCGTTTTGTTTCGTATATTTGCAGTGAACTCATAACTAACTCACTATGGTACTACTCGAAAGCATGGGACTTGTTGAAGGCTTCTTTTGGGCCATCGGTCGGTTTTTTAGCGCCGCTATTGAGCACCCGTTTATCGCTATAGGCTTAGTAGTGTTCATAATACTCTGCCGTGTACTTGATATAACTCCGGAACCAAAAAAATTCGATCCCCGGGACGGCACACGTCCGCCCTCGATTAATCTTTAACCAACTTATTCTTACTCCCCATATAGGGTATTCCGTATCTCATTTCCTAATACCTAAATCCTAAAACCTAACTCCTTCTCATCAGCTCCTCCACTCGCGCGCGTGTCGATGGCGTATACTCGCGCTTGGGCGCGGTACGCTTTTGGCCACTTTCTCCAACTCGGACAGCGACATCGTAGCCGACTTTATGCCTTTGTCGTCGTATATGGTCTTGAAATTTATAGTTATATTTTTAGCCATTTTTACTTATTGTTAGTCAATATGTCTTATTTTTAATCGCGGGTGCATCATTATGCACCATTTTGTTTTATATTTGCGCAAAACAAAAAAATATTACCCTTGTACAGCATGATGCCACTATTCCATACCATCTTATTAGACGCGTCCTTTGCAGACATCTTTATATATCCCATTTGGGACATAATCTGCAAATTGTGGTGGCTCTTGTGGCATAACCCTTTGGCATTCTTCGGTTTTGTTGCCTTCTGTTGGCTCATTCATACCATGACTAAAGGCCGCTCCTGTAGGCTTCCTTGGTAATTATTATCTTCCCCTCAGCTCCCCGACCGCGCTCGCCGGACCTTTTTGAAATCGCCGAATTTGCGGCCGCTATTGACGACTACCACTTCGGGGTCAAAACTCTCTGCAAGTATCCTTAATCGCTGCTCGCTCAATTCGTAGGCGTGCCGCATAAAATAATTAGCCTCACCTTGATTGTCGCCGAAATTGCGCACCGGATACCAGCTGCTTGCATCATACGGCGATAGAAATTCGGCATATATTACGATGCCGCCATCGCTATGCCGATGGCGCGAAAAACGCATTGTCGCTCTCTCCAAACTGCTTATACGCATATCTTTTCCCCATCTTTATTTTATTTTAAGCGCAAAAGCTAAAATAGACGATTTTTTATTTTAGTTTCCGCCAGCTCATCTGCCGCCTTTGCCTTTATTCCTATCTTCTCATCAGTTCCTCTACTCGCTCGCGTGTCGATGGCGTATACTCGCGCTTGGGCGCGGTACGCGCCGGGGCGTCTATCTCCTCCAACGGGATAAGCATCCGCGGCGTTACGCGCTTGGATGTGTGCGGCTGTATCAGTATCGCGCACGCCGTGCGCAGGCGGTTCCACCGCTCCAAATCCTCCGAGTGTCGGCGCTTCGCATCCTCCTCCATACAAAGCTCGAACGCCCTCGGGCTTAGCCGCCTGAACGTGTCGAGCGGCATCCCGAGGGCGGTCAAAGCGTATGCTTGCAAACGCAAAATGTCTATTTTTTCACCGTCGTCTTTTTTTTTGACCCTTTGGCATTCTCGGCGTTGACGGCCTCGCCCCAACGCTGTATGTCCTCGGGCGTCACGCGCAGGGCAAATGTGCGGAAGTCCATATCAAAGGCGCGCCCGTCGGCCTCGGCCGTGGCGCGTACTTGGTAGTACAGCATTCGGCACGCATCCGACAGCCCCGTAATCTCGTAGGCCTCCTTGCCCGTGGCCTCGCGGAAGTCCACGAGTGCCGCCATCGTCTGGCGCACGGGGTACTCGACCCCGTCTATCTTAATTGTCGTCTCCATTGTCTTTGACATTAATCGCCCGAGAATGTCGTGGTGGTCAGGCCTTAGATGGCTTGTAGGGGGGTATATCTAGCGCCCGTGTCGGCACGATCCATTAATCTGATAATTGATACATTATCCCCTATACTGCGCGGGCGCAATGTATTGCGGCCCTACCGTGTAAACGATTATGATACAATTCGTTGAGGATCAGCTAATCAAACCTATTACAGCGAAAAGAGCTTAGCCAAGCCAAAATATGCGACGATATTCTCATAAGAACGCCGCAAATTATGCGGCGTTCTTATGAGAATATTTGGTGATTAGGCGTTATTTCGCTAATTTTGCCGCAGAATATGCGGCGTTTGGCCTCGTTCTTTGTCGCACATAGAACAACAAAAACATTATGTATATCCACGAAAGAGATAATTGGACGGACTTCCGTTGGGATACTTCCGAGGTTTCAACGCTTCAGGAAATAATCTGTCGTAAACAAGGCTTGCTTTACGGCAGATTGAGCTCGCTCGGCTTTGACAGTAAACTCAGGGCAATGGCAGACAACCTGACGCACGATGTAGTGTATTCTTCCGAGATAGAAGGCATACGTCTGAACGAGGAACAAGTGCGCTCCTCAATCGCCCAAAAGCTGGGAATAGAAAATGTGAAATACACAGCACCATCACACTATATTGACTCAGTAGTGGGCGTAATGCTCGAAGCGATCCAGAACTATGACCAACCTCTCAGTAAAGAGAAACTATGCGCTTGGCAATCGGCTTTCTTTCAAACCGGTCTCAGTGAAGGCCGACAAATTGAGATTGGACAGTATCGTACGAATGAGGAGCATATTGTCAGCGGTATGTTCGGCAGAGAGAAGATACATTATATAGCGCCTTCTCCTAATCGTGTAGAAAGCGAGATGCAAAAGTTTATAGAATGGTTTGATGGCGGAGATACTGTCGGTAGCGTCATCCGTTCTGCCATAGCACACTTCTGGTTTGTATGCATTCATCCTTTCGAAGACGGCAACGGCCGACTGGCTCGAATTCTCTCCGACATGCTTTTGGCTCGTGGAGAGAATAGCGAATTGCGTTTCTACAATATCTCATCTCAGATCAATAAGGATAAAAAACACTATTACAACATACTGGAACGTATGCAACGTGGCGATGGCGACATCACGGAATGGCTGGTATGGTATATAAATAAATTGATTGATGCTTTGGACTATGCAGAAGCCATCGTCACCACCATCTTGAACAAGAGCTTCTTCTGGCAGAAGGCAGGACTCATACCAATGACAGAACGACAGACACAGATGCTCAATCTCTTCTTAGACGGCTATGAAGCAAAGATAACGTCAAAGACCTGGGCTTCGATGGCTAAGTGTTCCAAAGACACCGCCATACGTGACATACAGGACCTTGTCGCCAAAAACATCTTGACAGAGGATATTCCCGGAGCCAAGCGACCAAGCTATTCTATTGTCTATGACGCGGAGGATCTCACGCAATTCTTTGCCGATGTGCGCATTATCCACGATAATGGCGTACCATATCTCAATGCCATATTCAAAGGTCATCGAAAGATAAGTGAACGGATACTGACGCTCGATGCCGAGCGGTATCAAAAAGGCGATCTCCCACTGTCAAATATGCTCAACAAGTATTGCTCGTATTTGATGGGAAACGGCTAAAAGCGGTGCTTGGGATACTGACCCACCCCGTATTTTTTTTACAAATGCGCCGGAATTTAGGCTTGTCCCGAAACGACGGGGAAACATACTATCACACAATCTCTTAGAAGGGATAGCCGATGGCGAGGTGCAAGGCGTTGGCGTCCTTGAAGCGGTGGAGGTTGAAGTATCCGCTATATCCGGTGTCGTAAGGCGCATGGAGGCCTATACCCCAGTCAAGGCGCACGACAAGCATCGAAATATCCAAACGTATGCCAACGCCGGTGCCGAGGGCCAAATCGCGCAGGAAGTCTCGCGCATTCAGCACTCCGCCGGGCCGCTGTGCATCGCTCTTGAGCAGCCAAATATTACCGCTGTCAAGGAATAAGGCGCCGTGCAACGGCCCGTACAGCGGAAAGCGGTACTCGATGTTTGCCTCGAATTTGAAAGTACCGGTTTGATCAAAGTACTGACCTGTAGCATCTGCCGGAGCATGGTATGATCCGGGGCCAACGGTACGTATTGTAAAGGCACGCACACTATTGGCGCCGCCGCAATAGAATTGCTCGGCATAAGGTACTTGTGACGAATTGCCGTAGGCATGGGCGGCACCGACGGCGCCGCGCATCACCAGCCAATGGTCACCGCGGCCGAGACGCCGCGAATACACAAGCTGGGTCTGCCCTTTGATAAATTGGGAGAACGGAGTCCCGAATAGTTCCTTCTCACCCTTGACTCCGCAAAGACTGTATACGCTCCAGAATATATTGCCGCCTTCTTGGACGTTGAAGGTCCAAGTCAGTCGATTATCGCTGTCGTAATAGCGGTCATAATTAAGGCCGAAAATCATCTGCGGAACATACTGCGAACGGAAAGATTGGGCTACAGCCGGATTTTCGTCCATAATCTTGTCAAAATCCTCGGTGGTGTGTATGAGCTTTGTGTACGACAGCTTCAAGGGAGTGAACGTCAGGTTGGTATGGCGCGAAGCCAGCCATTCGTAAGACATCGAGGCGTTGAGCTGTCCCATCTTGAAGTAGTGCGGGCGGTTGAGCAGGTCGCCGTTGAGGGAGAAGCGTGTCCAGTTGATTTGACGGCGACGACGGCGCACAAAGGACGGCGCAAGCAGACGCGGAAATGACAGCGAAGTGGTCAGCCCTATTTCGTAGCTATTAAAAAGGTTTGAGCGTTCCTTACCCGTCTGCCATTCGTAAGTACCGGTCAGCGAGGCATTGAGTTGTTCTCCGCCGCCGAACATATTGCGATGTGTCAGTCCCAGCACCAGTCCGGGGCCGATGTACGAGTTGCTCTTGGAGGAGGCGTTGACTTCGACGGAGGCCTCGAGCGGCACATCCAGCGTGCAGGTGATATTGACATCCAGTGTCGGAGGCGTTCCGGGCGCCGCAAGCGTGTCCGGCATCGGCTCGATATTGATGGACTTGAAAATACCCAAGCGTGCCAGGTACGACTGAGTGCGATCCATATTGCGTACCGAGAAAACACGGCCGGGCTTAATGGTAACGTTGTCTTGTATCACCGAAGGCCTGAGCTTGGATGGCTTCACCTGTACCAATGTCATATTTTTCAGGGGTATCGTATCGGCATATTGCGCCCCGCGATTGGGGTATACGGTGACAGTGACACGACCGGTGCGGTAGGACTGCAACAGCTGACGAGGGATATTGGCCGCCGGAACTATGCGCAAATTGACCTTGCCGCGTACGCTTACCGTATCGGCCAAATACTCAATAAATTCGGGACGAAAATAGTAGAAGCCCTTGTTGCGCAGCCCATCGGCAATGATATTGCGCACCATGGACAGCGAGTCGGCCGAGTAGATGCTACCGGGCTTCAAGTACGGTATCTTGCGTGCTATCGAGTCCACCTTGTGCGCCAGCTCGGAAGTATCCGGCGGCGTCTCTATGGCATTGAAAGTGAACGCCGGACCGGTGGTGATGTCGTAAGCCACGGAAACTTTGCGCGGATTTTTCTTTGGCAGCATGGTATATGTCGCCTTGCCGCGGAAATATCCGTTGTTTTGCAATATCTGCTCGACCATCTGAGTGCGCACCTCCGGACGGACGTCCGAAATAAGTACGGGGTCCTCGACGAGCTTTTCGTAAATCCAATGCTTAAAGCCTTTCTCGGCACGCGGCCAATTGTTGTACACCCATAGGCCCAGCGGAAACGGATAGTGCCACCCCACCAACTTCCAGTAATTGTTCGGTGGAACATCCACGGCTTCCTTGACGGCGCTGCGTACTCCGGCGCTGAGGTGCGTCCCGCTGTCGGGCACAATTTCCACTTTCGAGACGCCACAATACAGCAATTCGCCCTCATCAATGCGCCGCGTAGTCGAGCACGACCACACCATCAGCATCATGCCGGTCAATATATATAATATGATATTACTTCTGAAGTGGAACATTGTCGGTAGGTATGGAATCCTTGGTTTCGGGCGTTGTGGGCGTTTCGGGCGTCGCGGCCGCCGGTATCATATCGCCTTGGGTTTTCGCATCTTTGTCCGTGTCTTTGTCCTTATCCTTACGGCGACCGAAGCGGAACATGTCGGACAGACGGCGTATCTTGCGACGATACACAAAACCGACGCCGGTTTGCGTAATTTCGCCTTCGAGGATGCTCTCGTAGCCGGTATGTCTGAATATGCGAATGTAGGTGGTGTGTGCGTTGTTGAGGTAGTACTCTATGGAAATATCCGATATGATGTTGCGCGATAGATTTTCGTCCGCATCCGCATCGGTGGAGTAGTTACCACCGACGGCTATGCGGAAACGCTCGTCAAACAGCGACTTGGAAATATTGTACGAATACTGGGTGGTCTGCGATGTGCCGGCGCGCGTGGTGCGGTCATACGAGTCGATACCGAAGCTCAGATCGACGCCCTTGATAGCCTTGGATGCCCACGAATTGAGTTGCGAAGACAGGAAGGAATAGAGCGGATTGGCGTTGAGTGCTGCATTGGCCTTGGTTCCCGGGCCGGTGTAGACGTTGTACAGCAGAAGGTTCATAGCCTCGTTGGCACGTTGTTCGGCTGACATGGAAGCCAATTCGTTGGCCACGGTAATATCGTCATCCGTAGCCAGGTCGAAAGCCACATCCATACGGTCAAGTGTTCCGGTGACGTCGAGCGAAACGTCAAAATTGATTAGGCGCGAATTTTGCCCTTCCTGGGTGACATTGGCACGCAGTCGGTCGACGCCCTTGATATTGAGACGCGGATTGAGCATATCGCCGGTGAAGGCCACGTAGCTTTCTTCGTCAAAGGTAAACTTCTTTTCGGACATCAGCGGCGGCGTATAGCGGACATATCCGTCTAAAATATTGAGACGTCCCAACATTCGGCCGCTGTTCATAGGATTCATCGAAAATGACAGTGTCCCTTGTGTATTGAGTTGCAGACGATTTTTGCCATCGGCGCTCAGGTCCACGCCTATGGTGGTGCCGTTGTTGACATTGAGTGCAAAGTCGGCATATAGCGCCGTACCCTCGCGCGGTGCCACCGAATCGGCACGAGCCATCGCCGCCGAGTCGTTGAAGTTCACAAAATGCACCATATCTTCCACCGACTGGTTTTGTATGGTGTTGACCGCATCGGGCATAATGTAGGTGAAGTTGCTGGGCGCAAGTATGCTCAGCGACCCCGAAGTCTTGAGCACGGACATATCGCCGCGGGCTTTGGCGTCTATGTCCACAAATGCCTTGCCGTAGACATCGGCGCCCTTGGCGGCACGCGTGCTTTTGACTATCTGCATATTGCGAGCCTTCATAGTCAAGTCCATAGACATCCGAGACATGTCGCTTATGTCAACTTTACCGTTGATGGTCAGCGGATTTTCGTTACAGCCGCTAATGGCGAAACCATTCAGCCGTACAATGCTTTTTTCTATGGGTATAGGGGTGTCGCTTATGGCAAAGGTCGTGCCCAGCATATTGACATTGATGGCGGCTTTGTCAAATTGCAGATTGCCATCCAGCTGAGGATGGTCGCTGTCACCGCTGACATCCATGCGCCCGTTGAGAGTACCTGATAATTTGGCCACTCCCGGCAGGAAGGCATTACACGTGGACAACGGGAAATGTATCATTGTCAGATCCATGTTGAAGGGCGAAGTGCGCGTCGAGTCGTTGAGGGCGCCGGCCAAAGTCACCGTCTTGGTGCCGTTGACCCACAGGTCTACATTGGTACGCAGCAAGCCCGAGCGTTGCGTCACCAGGTCGAAGTCGGCGCGTATATCCCCCACCTTTTCGCGCCCGTATGTCAGTCCGGCAAGTGACAATTGCCCTTCGCCGTTGAGGGCATTATTGAGGCGATTGATGCGCAAGTCGGCCGAAACATTTCCCTTGACAGGCGGCGCAAAGGGGTTCAGCGCAATCCAGTCTTGCAGACGTATGTCGCTGACCTTGACCACGAGGTCCTCATCGGCGCCGTGCATGGCATCGTCATGCTCGTGAGCATGTTCGCTGTACAGTGCCAGCGAGCTGGTGGCGCTGCGCATGTGCAAATCGGCATCTATATGCTTTGTAGCGTAGTAGTAGCGTATAAAGTTGCCTTCATTGGCCGTCCATTGCTGGTAGCCGATAGTGGGATTGAGCGGCGTAATGTGCAGCGTGGCTGTCGAATCGGCATTGAGTTCGATTTCCCCGCCCACAAGGAAACCGGTCTGTCCCTTGATATTACGTTGATTGACATTGATACCCAGACGTCCGGGGCGGAAAAAACCGGTGAGGTCCACGGCGGCCCATGCATCGAGCGTACCGGGAAGGTTGCGTATCTTTGCCCCGTAATGGAGATGGTCGCCATGCTGGTGTATCTCGAGGTCTACCGAATCGAGACGCGTGTCTCCGGTGAAAAAGCCGAGGACGTCACCATCCAATGCCATGACGGTGTCGTTATAAGCTCGCAGACGCATATTGTCAAAGCCCATGTGGTTGTCGGCCAATACCTGAGTGAGCATATTGTTGTTGCCGGCCTGGACATCGAGTTCGAAGCGCGGCAATGCACGCTGCACCTCGGGAATGTCTATGCGACGCCGCTCGAATTGGGCGGCAAGGGTCGTCATCAGCGAGTCGCTGTGAGCCAAGACTTCGCGCAGCCCGGTGGGGGCGCTGAACAGCGCAAAGAGGTCGCGGTTGCTGACATTGAGATTGACCGTGGTGTCTGACGCTGCAAGACGCGCACGCACACGGTCCACGGTCATGGTGCCGTCCTCGCGAGCGTACACAAAGTCGCGCAAGTCCACGGAGGCATCCAGCAGCAGCGGATTGACGGCATCGATGTCAGCACTTATGTCTGCATTGATACTCACCGTAGCCGGGGTGTTGCCGACCTTGAGCAACATCAAGTCTATACGTCGGCCGTCGATGGCAGCTATCCAATTGTAACGGTTCCCTTGTATATTGCCCGAACCTTCGATGGAGAAATCGGCCGTGGAATTGTGCGAGTCGATGCGCAATATGGCCATTCCGTCGGCGACATGCAGCGTCCCGCCTATATCCGTCAAGCGGTCGCCGTTATAGGTGATATCCGCCAAGTCAAGGTCTATATCGGCCGATGTATGCGGCGACATTATATCCAAGCCGCGACCCTTGGCATTGATACCGACCGTGACATCCGAAATGCCCAACGACGGCATAAAGGCTTGTATCGGGAATCGGTATGCGTCCAGCTGTATGTCGTATGCTTTGCCGCGTCCGTTGAAACTTCCGTCAAGAGCCAATTGGCCGGCGGAGGTGATGGCTTGCAGGTTGCCTTTATATGCGCCGTTGCCGAAATCGATGCCGGCCTTGACATCCATGGGTGGGATGCGCACTCCCGCATCGGGGCCCATAACGAGGCGCAACCACGGGTCTATATCTCCGAGCTTTCCGGCAAGGTCGATGCTGCCGGTCATGCGCTCGGGCGTCAGTACATTGTGCAGTCGGCCGCCGCCGTCAAGTCTCAATGCTCCGGGGACATGTAGTGACAAGTGTCCGATATCGGGATTGTTCATACTTCCGGTGACCTCGGCGGCCAAAGCTACACGCGTGTCCTTGCGCAAAGGCTGCAGATAGTTGTCGAAGTCGGGGAACATACATGCCAAGTCACTGACCGCAACCTTGGAGGGCGCGATGTCTACGCTTATACTTTGCTCGGAGTCGGTACCGAGTGTGACATTAAAGTCCATAGCCGTTCCACCCGAAGTTTTCAAGTCAAAGTGCTGCAATCGCAGGGCGGCACTATCTATAGCCAACGTGCCGTCTGTATGCAAAACTATGCCGGAACGTTCGCGACCGCTGATACACAACGGGACACGCACTTCGGAGGCTCGATTGTAAAACCCTTCAATGTCAAGGCTCATCGAATCCACCTCGATATACCCGAAATCCAGACCGGGTTGAGGGCGCAAGCCGCGCGTAGTATACAGCGCCTTGCTTCTGTCAAAATGTATCCCATCGACTTTCACCGTCCACGGCGCAGCGGGCGCTGATATAGTATCGACTTTGGCCGGCAGAGCAGCCAAGCGCTCCACAGAGGCCTGATCGGGCGCTATATATGCCACATCAAGGCCTGTGCCGCCGAAGTCGCCGACCTCCACGGTTTGCCCGGCAATATCTATGCGCACGTCGGAAATCATTCCTCGCTTTATCACCGTCTGCAAGGTGTCTATCGTCGGGAGCATATTCATCCGATAGGCAAAATCGGATAGAGCCAAATGTCCCACTTCTATCAGCAGGGGCGAGGGCTCGGATGGCGGCTTGGGTGCAGCCGTATCCACAGGATTGATGTACATATCCACCGAAGCTCCGGCCATAGCTCCTCGCTCAAGTCGTATGCGCAATGTGTCGCCCAAAGATACGGACAACGGTGCCGCATCTATATGCTCGGCCGCAAGCACGATGCACGTAGCACTGTCTCGCGACCCCATTCGATATAAAGCCTGGGACAACGACGCCTCGCACACGTCCACACGTCCGTCAAGCAAGGGGCGCAACCGCACATCGGCATCTGCCGTACCGAGGCGTATCACTGTATCGCCGTTCTGTACCAATGACATATCGCGCACCTTGACGCGAAGCGGAAATATCAGTCGCGCCTCGCCGACCTCAAGATGCGTCCCGGTCTGACGATTGACGGCAGTGACGGCGGCACGCAACGCATCACGCTGCCACCACACCGAGTATACGCCCACAATTATGCCCGTGACCAGCAGCACTATGGACATCAGTATCCATAGCGTCACCTTTGACACCGTGCGCATCCTGCGTCGTGCAGGCACCGGCGTCGACATCGTATCCGGGTCAGACGGTACCGCCGTATTTGACTTCATGTATGCTCAACAATCCGGCGCGCCATAGTGTTCCCCGTTAACGGGCACTCGCACGCGCCATTATCTTATTGCAAAGGTAATCAAAAACCCAAAGCCGTCAAAATCGACCGACGCCTTATTCGCCGAATCGGGCAAAATATCGCAACAAAAGCCAAAATGCACATTGTCAGCAAAAAAACATTTGGGCGAAAACAGAAAAAGTCGTAACTTTGCAACCGATATGCGTAACCGCTGGCGGGACATGGTTGCCCGCGAATGTTGCGTCAGTGCTAACATTTTAATTTTCAGAAAACTAAAATGGATTTAATCAAGATTGCCGAAGAGGCTTTTGCCAGTGGCAAGCAACATCCCGAATTCGGCCCCGGCGATACCATCACCGTGGCTTACCGCATCAAAGAAGGTAACAAGGAACGTATCCAGCAATACCGCGGTGTGGTTATCAAAATTTCGGGCGAAGGCGCCAAGAAGCGCTTCACCGTACGCAAAATGTCCGACAACATCGGCGTTGAGCGTATCTTCCCCATCGAGTCGCCGTTCATCGACTCCATCGTAGTCAACAAGTATGGCAAGGTTCGCCGCGCCAAACTGTACTACCTGCGTGGTCTCACCGGCAAAAAGGCTCGTATCAAAGAGCGTCGCGTCAAGAAAGCTTAAGACCCTCACTCTTACGACACAACAAAGACTTCAAAGACATTCTGTCCACTCCGACAGAATGTCTTTGGCGTTTATATACCGACTTTTTCGCGAAGGTGTCATATTAGCTAACTTCCGTAGAATATACGATTTGGACACGCTCTACGCCGCGCACATCTGAAGCCCGCCACATCAGGGCACGGCATTGTCCGCAAAAGTCACCCACAGTATCAGCAGCCCTATGAGCACAGCCACCCCGACCGCAAAACGCAACCCGGACTGGCGATGGCGCGATGACCCGGTCCTACTTTGTTTCAAATAATGCTTCTGCCCCATATCTTTCGTTTGTTTTCATTGCCATAAGTTCTTCGTCACACCGAAACATCGGCGCCGCGCATTGCCGGACGCCGTTGCATTCGTGCCACTATTATCACAACGCCTATCTCTCTGACTTTGTTTACATCTCCCCGTTTTCAGAACTCATCCGCCCCATCTTTCACAAATAGCCGACCGCCCATGCGAAATTATTTTATAAAAAATTTGCATTTCGGGTGATTGTTGCTTAAATTTGCAGCGAAAACATCCACTCTATCTCCGGTTGCCTCTTAGACATCACTTGTGGCTCTCGGAAAAGGAGGGAACAATATTAACCTAATACCTATTTTTTTTATGAACAGAACCTACGGACGAATGAAGGCGCTGCTAACAGCAGTGACTTTGGGCGTGTGCTGTGCGTATGCGCAGACCTCCACTCCTGCCGGCTTTATCCTGCCGGATGCTGACCCGGACGCCGCACCTTACGACTTCCACATGTCCAAGACAGATGACGGCATATCCGCCTCGCTCACTCTCAACCGCATCGACCGCACTGTCACCGACTCTGTCGCCGGGACATGCCGAGTGTCGGTACCCGGGCTATCCTCTACCACCTTTGCCGGACTGCCGGCGCTACCCTACAAGGCTTTCCGCATTGCTCCAGAGGGCAGCGGAACGCCGCAAATCATCGTACGCGACAGTACTTACATTGATATTCCCGTTAATCTTGACCACAATCCGAGGATTGAATACGACTCCATCGGTCAACCGCACCAAATCGCGGTGGCACGCGTGGATTATTCGGGCTTTATGCCATCGGACCTTGCACGCGTAACCGATACTCAGACTTACCGCGATCGTCCGATATACACCATCACGGTGATGCCTATGAAGTATGACCGTGCAACGGGCGTGCTGCGCGTCTACACGTCCCTCGACATAGACATCGCCTACACCGTGCAGGCACAGACACAGTCTGCCGCCGGTGTCACGCGTTCCGCCGCCTTCAATGCCTATACAAAAAGTGAAGTTGGCCGATTATCGGACTTTTCGGAAGAAGTCGTTATAGACCCAATAATATCGGACACCTTGGATATTACAGAGGATTATCTTGTTCTATCTTGTTCAGCCTACCGGGAAGCAACAGATAGTCTGAAGGAATGGAAAAAACATCTCGGGCACCGCGTATATGTGGTAGAAGACTGGAATTGGACTACGGATAAAGTTGACAATGTCATCAAAAGCCAATACAATAGAAGACAAAACCTGACAAATGTGCTTATCTTGGGCAACCAGAATGCTATACCGGGTATCTCGATGAAGAAATGGTGCCCTCACTTTTATCTTTCTGGTGTTCGGGATACGCCCACTGATTTACCATATATGTTATTTGGCAACAACAGTCTGCCATCTGTAGGATATGGACGCATTTGCGCCACAAATGCTCAACAGGCGATGACTGCCATTCGGAAGATAATTGACTACGAAAAGCGACCGAGCGAAGACGAGGCACTCTATAAGAAGGCTTTCTTAAGTGGCAAGTGCTGGTATGAAAAGGGAAAGCAAGTGCCCGATAGGTTTATACCGACATTGGAAGATGTTAGAGATATCTTGCTACGACACAATAAGGATGTTCAGCGAATATACACTACGGATGAGGGCCAAGACCCGGTGCTGTGGTATCCAAATTATTATAACTATCCTTGGATAAGCCAAGACGGAGACACTCTGCCGGACTACCTTCGGAAACCGACATTTGCTTGGGATGGTACAAAGCAAGACATTATTAATGCTTTTAATGACGGAGTAAATCTTGGCGTATATAACGGACATGGAAATATTGATGGATGGCCGGCATTCGATTTTGACTATTATGCCTGCCAACATCTGACTAATAATCACAATCCGCTGATATTTGGCATTGGATGCAACACGGGTGAACATACATACATAAACAATCTTTCTGCTGAGTTGTCAAGGCGTGCAAGTGGAGCAATTGCCGTGTTTGCCTCGACAAGCCAAACAAGACTTGGAGCCTCAGATGCGTTGCTAATCGGCTTTATTGACGCCATTTGGCCTAATGCATATGTTACGACCGGATGGAATGGTACAGAAAAGAATGATAAATCCTATACGCAACTAAAAGAAATCCTAAGCAGGGGACTATTTCGATTAGAAGAGGTGCAGGGAGGTGGTTATTGGGATGTAGATTTTGTTGAAGCCGACGATTGTGCCGAGATTTCACGTGCAGGTTTTCACATATTCGGAGATCCAAGCCTATATTTCAATGCGCAAAAGCCATCTCGTTTTGAATCCGTTGATATGAACTACCTTGGCGGCAAGCTATATGTAGGACTTTCAGAGAATGAATTGCCTGCGCGAGTTGTTTTCGAGAATCCGGCTATAGGTTCAATAAAAACATATCAAGCCACGACATCCGGCGTGGAATATCCATTGGCTGAAGGTAAAAGTGTGGTAGTGTCGATATCAGGACCGGGGAAGATCCCCTACATAAGACAGGTCTCTACAAGCGACTTAGTACTGCCCACGCCTCTTGCAAGAATCACCAATGTAGCCTACGAAACCGGCTCACAGACGGCTGTCGTAACCTATTACAATCGCGATAGTCAAAACGCAATAACGATAGGTATTAGGGATTTGTACAATAATAGCTATACTGTGCCCACGGCTTTCGGCCCGCAGGACAACCAGCAAACACTATACCTATCCGGGCTTTCTAATGGCGTGTATGTAATTGCCTTGATGGTTAATAATGAGATAGTCGACACGTATAAACTAATTAAACTATGAGAATTATGAAACATAGGACAGCAACAATAATAATGATGTGTATACTTGCTGCCGGTACATTGGCGGCGTCAGAACCGGCACACACGGAAGACATCATAGACAGCAAACGATACGAAGTGGGAGGTTTCTGTTACTGCATAGATAAGCTTTCGATAGATGGAGTCTCCTACAGCGGCGCGTTCGTAATGCCGTCAGATAACCCGGCGTTGACTTTTACTGGCATTGTGTCCGTTCCTTCAAACGTGACTATCGAAGATATCTCTTACCCGGTTATAGGGTTTACGTCGTTGACTACCATTCCGGAATGCATAGAGGGACTTGAGCAACTGATACTCCCCGAAGGGATACGGATGGTTGCCGAAATAGGAGGCGCCAGGGCCAATATAAAAAACATAGTCCTGCCATCAACGCTGCAAGGCCTCGGACATATAGCGTATCAAACCGATACCTTGCGCGTACCGGGGTCTGTCAAGCAGGTCTATTATGACGCTCAGGTTGGGGCGAAGATGTTGTATCTAGAAGATGGAGTCCAAAATTGTAGCCGCTATTCGCTGTGGTGTGGTAATGACACCCTTGTACTACCCGGATCTGCCACGTTCCAATCATACAGTATGACTGCCACAGAGCTTATTTGCCTTAACATTAAGCGCCTGACAGGAGATACTGAGCGAGAAATCTTAGGAGAGTCTTTTTGTCCATATAGTTACAAAATTCGCAGCATAGTCAATGACAACATTATACCACCGAGGGTGGCTGTGAATGCGTTCCGCTTAGCTTCATATGATGGAGTGGACTCTCCGGGAATATATGACCGAGCAACCTTGTTTGTCCCCAAAGCATCCATAGATGCATATAAATCTGATCCTGAATGGGGGCGCTTTGAAAAAATAATGGCAATAGAGGATGGCGTGAATGACGTGGCGGCGGACGAGGCTCAAGTCGTTGCCACCGAGTATCACGACCTGTACGGCAGATGTCTCGAAGCGCCGGCCGAGCGCGGCATCACCATCCGCACGGACGTCTACAGCAACGGGACTCGCCGCTGCACCAAGGTTCTGCGTTGAGTAGAGCTTACGAAAAACGGCGTATAGTGCACGAGCATCAGATAATGCTATCTACGCCCTAACGCAAGCAATACACCTCTGCCGCAGAACGTTGTGGCAGAGGTGTGCTACGTATAACCGGAGACGCTACAACCTCGATAGACACTATACGGAAGAAAATTCGTACCTTTGCAACAGCATAGCAAAAGCAAATCCGTTCAAACCAAAACATACATACGTCATCATGACACTGTTTGAAAAACTCACAAGCAACGCTCGCACACATCGCCGGCGCATAGTGCTTCCCGAGGGTACCGAACCACGCACTCTCAATGCCGCCAACCGCATCATCGCCGACGCCTTGGCCGACATCATCCTTATCGGCGACCCGGTCGAGATACATCGTATGGCCACCGAGATGAACCTCCCCGAAATTTCGCACGCAACCATTGTCAACCCCGCCGACGAGGCTGTCATCGATCGCTACGCCCCTCTGCTGCTGGAACTGCGTCGCTCCAAGGGTATGACCGAAGAGGAATCCCGACTGACGACAGCCAATCCGCTGTACCTCGGCTGCCTTATGGTGAAAGCCGGCGACGCTGACGGTCAGGTGGCAGGCGCCATGAACACCACTGCCAACGTACTGCGTGCCGCCTTCCAAGTCATCAAGACACGCAAGGGCATCAAAGTGGTGTCCGGCGCATTTGTGATGCTGCTGCCCGAGGGCTTGCCTTTCGGCACAGACGGCATCATGGTGTTTGCAGACTGCGCCGTCGTACCCGAACCCGACGCCGAGCAACTCGCCGACATAGCCGTCAGCACCGCCGCCACCGCACGCGATGTCGCCGGCATCACCCCGCGCGTAGCTATGCTCTCATTCTCCACAAAGGGCAGTGCCCACGACCCGGCAGCCGATAAAGTCATCGAAGCCACAGCACTTGCACGGCAGATGGCGCCCGATCTGATGATAGACGGCGAATTGCAGGCCGATGCAGCCATAGTCCCCGGCGTGGCCGCATCCAAGGCTCCCGGATCGCCCCTGAGCGGACGTGCAAACGTTCTGGTATTCCCCAATCTGAGCGTCGGCAACATCTGCTACAAACTGGTACAGCGCCTCGGCGGAGTCCAGGCCGTTGGTCCTATCCTTCAAGGCCTCGCCGCTCCCGTCAACGACCTATCGCGCGGATGCTTCCCCGAAGACATCTACAAGACAATCATCATAACCTGCAACCAGGCCATAGGGCTGAAACAACAATAAAAACCGCGCGTGCCTTTGCACATAGAAGCACGCACATATCTTAAAATACGACTATGCTTATATTAGTGCTCAACTGCGGATCGTCATCCGTCAAGTACAAACTCATAGACACCGATACCGAAACAGCCCTCGCCGAGGGCGGCGTCGAAAAAGTCGGAATGGCCGACACATTCCTCAAATACCGCAACCACGAGGGCGGCAAAAGCATTCGCCAATTAGGCCACGCAGACCATAAAGGCTCGGTCAAGGCCATACTTGACCTGCTCACCGACCCCGCCGAAGGATGTATCAAGGACTATGGCCAAATTCAGGCCGTAGGTCATCGCCTGGTACATGGCGGCGAAAAATTCAACAAGAGTGTCCTTATCGACGAAGCCGTCAAAGACATGGTACGTCAATGCTACGTCCTGGCTCCGCTGCACAACCCCGCCAATATGACCGGCGTCGAAGCCGTTGAAGCCATACTGCCCGACGTGCCCCAGGTAGGCGTCTTCGACACCGCATTCCACCAGACAATGCCGGCCAAGTCGTACATCTACCCACTGCCCTATCGTTTCTACGAGGAAGACGGCGTGCGCCGATACGGCTTCCACGGCACCAGCCACCGCTACGTTAGCCAGCGCGTATGCCAAATCCTGGGCTGTGACATCGCCGACAAACGCATCATCACCTGCCATATAGGCAACGGCGGCAGCATTACGGCCGTAGACCACGGCAAAAGCGTGGATACATCTATGGGCCTGACTCCTACCGAAGGCCTTATGATGGGTACGCGCGTGGGCGATGTAGACCCCGGAGTCCTGACTTTCCTGATGGAAAAACACGGATATACCTCCGCCGACCTACAACGCATCATCAATAAAGAATCGGGCGTCCAAGGCGTCAGCGGCGTCAGCTCCGATATGCGCGAACTCGAAAAGGCCGTCAGCGAAGGCAACCCTCGCGCCATCCTGGCTCTGGACATATACCAACAGCGCATCATCAAGTACATCGGCGCATACGCAGCCGAGATGGGTGGCGTAGACATCATCGTATTCACCGGCGGCGTAGGCGAAAACCAAACCGGGCTTCGCGCCGACGTATGCCGACCCCTAGCATTCATGGGCGTCAAAATTGACGAAGAACTCAACGCTCGCACTCGCGGAACCGAGACAGTGCTCTCCACAGACGACTCAGCCGTCAAGGTCGTCATCGTACCCACCGATGAAGAACTTATGATTGCGCGCGACACGCGCGACATCGTCAGCAAGCTCTGACACCACATTCACGAAAACGCGACAGCGGACGGACGGCAACAGAAATGCCGTCCGTCCGCTGTCTCTTTCAATATGGGCACATTAGGCACCGATTTCTGAAATTTACAACGCAATTTGTTGATAATTCGCGAAAAATACCTATCTTTGCAGTACACGCACCCACGCGTAGCCTACGACATCACTATATGAAACTCGGACACCTGACAGCAATCATATTAACTGCATTGGCAACAGCCATGCCGACATACGCCGACGGCGAATTGCCGGATAGCGTACGCACGCCTCGCGTCCCGATGGCGGCATCGACCGATACCGTCGGGATGCACAGCCCGACATCGACGCCCTGGCCGTCTCAATCCGCATCAAGCGACGATGCCGCATACGACCGCCGTGCACCTTTGGACCGACAACAGCCTCCGGTCAATCCCGCAGCATACACCTACCGAGCCTATCCCTACACCCCCGGCATTGCGCCTATATACACTTGGGGCACAGGCTCGCTATACGCATCCGGCGCAACCACATCCATGCCCGGAGCTATGGGCATCGAGTCGGGCGCACTCAACTTCCGCCAAAACTTCGGCTCGCTATCGCTACACCTCTACGGCGGCGCATCCAAATACGGATACTTCCGCGGATTGGACACCCGGTGGGGCTTCGGCGGCGACGCGACATACCGCTTCAACGACCAATGGACCCTTACGGTTTTCGGCGGATACTCCACTTCCGGCGGACTGCCGCAACCGGCACTGGCCGGATCCTACGACACGCCCTCGATAGGCGCCTTCCTCGACTACCGCTTTGCCCGAAAATGGGGCATCCGCATGGGCGTACAAAGCGAGCGCTCGATGCTCACAGGACGATGGGAAACCCGTCCTATGATAGAGCCGTACTTTATGCTTGGCGGACAGCCTATAGGCATCGACGTCGGTGGCATACTCTACGAACTTCTGCGCTCCAAAAGCGACTGGGGACCGCGCAATCCCACCATCGGGCCGCCGGTACAAAAACTCTCCGATACATTCCACTGACGCCCCTCCGACAGACAGACCGCCGCTTTCCTCTACACCTCCTCATCCCTCCAAAAACGGGCACAACACCCGACAAACACCGTCCGAACCGTCCCAAATACGCCGCAAAATGCGCCCGAAAAGAGCAAAAACAAAGCACTTCGACGCTTTTATTAAAAAACATTAAGTCTAATTCAAAAAAAATGACTAACTTAGCGGCTTGAAATAGGCACTGTACTCAGAATGCTATTTCCCAACAAGTAAAGAATATACAAATACAACATAACACAAACCATAAAACCTCAACCTCAATGAAAAAAGCTACGCTATTAGCTATCGCATGCGCCGGCCTTTTCAGCGCCTCCGCATGGGCTCAAGAGGCTGCACAGCAGGAGATCACCTACGTGGAAGATCCCAGCCAAGGCTACCTCTTCAACCGTTTCAAAGACAACTGGTTCATCACCGCCGAAGGTGGTGCCAACATCTACTTCTCGCACGGTGACAGCGACCGCAAAACATGGGATCGCTTTGCTCCCGCTGCCGGACTATATGTCGGCAAATGGTTCTCACCCATCATCGCCCTCCGTATCGGTGCCAACTACATGACCCTCAAAGGTCTGTCCGATGTACGTACCGACGACTGCAAACTTGACGAACCCCTCGTAAACGGCAAGTACAAACAGAAATTCAATCAGGTAGGCCCCGTCTTTGACGCCATGCTCAACCTCACCAACTGGTGGTGCGGATACCATCCCGGACGCCGCTACAACGCCATCTTCTACGCAGGTGCAGGCGGCTACTGGACATTCACCAAAGACTACACCACCGACGCACAAGGCAACGTCATCAAATCCAACGGATACAAGCGCAACCAAGACCGCGTGCTCGTATTCCGCGCCGGCCTTATCAACGATTTCCGCATCAGCGACCAGGTACACTTGTCCCTGGATATCCGTTATAGCGGTATCGACAACCACAAGGACGAAGAAGGCGAAGGATGGAACCGCACAAGCCATGACCTGGCTGCATTCCTGGGCGTAACCTATCTGTTCAACAAACGCGAATGGAGCGCTCCCGTCGTTCCCGTATGTCCTCCCGCCGAGAACTGCGATGCTTACCGTGCACGCCTCCAGGCCGCCAACGACCGCATCAAAGACCTCGAAGACCAGCTCAAGGACTGCCTCAACAAGCCCGTTCCCGAACCCGTTGTCGAGAAAGCTCCTCTGGCCACTATCTACTATCCCATCAACATCTTCCGTCTGACCAAGAAAGACGTAGGTCTGCTTGATGCTGTAGCCGGCGTGATGAAAGACAACCCCGACAAGAAGTACGTCATCACCGGCTGGGCCGACAACTACACCGGCAACAGCAAAATCAACGAACGTCTGCGCTGGAACCGCGTAAACGGCGTCAAGAAACAGCTCATCCGCAAGGGTGTACCCGAATCGCAACTCGACGTCAAGATTGACAACGCCAACCTCGTAGACCTCGGTGACAAGTATGCTGCCCTCGGCCGCGCTACCACCATCGAAGAAGCCGAATAATCACTCGACACTTTCGACAACCATATACGACAATACCGCCGACCCGAATTGTGGCCGGCGGTATTTGTTTTTTCTCATCTATAAGTCCTTAGCAATCGAGCGCAACGTCGAGGCTGCTCAAAATCCGCATATATGGGTTACGAAACTCGCAATTCAAATATCGAGACACTGCGCATCATCAGTATGGCTATGATACTGATGCTTCATTTTGTCGGTGCCACCTTCGGCCTGCCCACGCACGCCCAACTGCTTGACGGCGACCCCGTAGCCATAGCCAAAGCATTAGTCGAAGCCGCCGCGATAGTAGGCGTCAACTGCTTTGTACTCATATCCGGATATTACGGCATTCGAGCCACGTGGCGCGGTGCCTTCGGATACTTATTTATGTGCGAATTTGCCGCTTTGTCCGTATACGTTGCAAGGTGTATTGACCGAGGCGGCCTCGCCGACGGCCTCTGTCAGACCTTAATGGTACTCTCGGACACCAATCTGTGGTTTGTCCCTGCATACTTCGTTCTGTACCTGCTCAGCCCTATACTCAACGGCGGATTTGCGGCACTGCACGGGCGACGACTACACCTGATGCTCGGCGTCCTGGCTTTTATCAATATCTATCTCGGATGGTATCACGGAGGTCGCATCAATCAAGCCGGGTACAGCATTATGCACCTGATATTTATCTATTTTATCGGATATTATATTTCACGTAACGCGAGCGTGGCAAAGCATTTGCCGCCGACGGCCTACCTCCTTGTCTACGGCATCGCAGTATGCGCCACAGCCTTATCGCTGAATTACGCATACAACAACCCCCTTGTCATATTATCTTCTATCGCTCTGTTCTTGACTTTTGCCACCATGCGTCCGCGACACTCTGCATTTGTCAATTGGATTGCATCATCGGTATTCATGGTCTACCTGCTGCACAAAGCACCCTATTGTTGGCTAAAGCTAAACCTTGCGTTGCGCACATTCGAAGCCACGCATAGTCGCGCCGAATTTCTGCTATGGGCATCAGGCTTGTTTGTCCTGATATTCATAGTCTCCATCCTCGTAGACGGGGTACGCAAATGCGCCTATTCGCTTATACTGCGATTCTTCCGACTTATAGCGCACAAACAATCGGCCGGATAACCTCGTCATCCGGACCAATCATCTGAATATCGTATCAGTAGGACATCTCGCCGCAGAGCGGAACGGCTAAGCGGTAACGGAGCTGTGTTGTGGTAAGATCTTGTGCCAACAGGAACATCATCTTGGTAATGGCGGCCTCAAAAGTGAGGTCGTGTCCCGAGACAACTCCGATGCCGGTGAGCATTTCACCGCCCACATAACGTGTGGCATGGACGCCGCCGTTACCGCACTGCGTCACGTTCAGTATTGCCAGTCCGCGACCGATGCCATTCTTGATGCAGTCCATAAACCATCTGTCCGTAGGGCCGTTGCCGGCACCGTAGGTGCGCAGTATGACGCCGCGTATGCCCGGCGTATTGAGCAGATGATTCAGCGTACGTGCATCCAAACCGGGATATAAATCTATGACCACAACGGCGGGGTTCATCTCGTACATCGGATGCAGCGTCGTACCGGCGGCCGGACGTGCCAGGGCTTTAGGCTCAAAGTGTATGCCGAGACCTATCTTGGCAAGAGCCGGATAGTTGTGGCTCTTGAAGGCATTGAAGTTGTCCGCACTGCGTTTGGTCGAGCGATTGCCGCGCCATAGATAGTTCTCGAAAAGTATAGCCACCTCTCGCACCATCGGGCCCGACCCGTCAGGGTCTTTGGCGGCAGCTATTTGCAACGCAGTAATCAAATTTTCCTCACCATCGGTGCGCACTTCACCTATGGGCAATTGGCTGCCGGTAATGATTACAGGTTTGCTAAGTCCCTGCAACATAAAGGACAACGCGCTGGCCGTATAGGCCATAGTATCTGTACCGTGTAAGACCACAAAGCCGTCGTAGCGATCATAATTGTCTGCTATGGAACGCGCTATCAGCCGCCAATGTTCCAGATTCATATCACTGGAATCTATGGGCGGATTAAACTGTATATTGTCTATTTCGTAGTCAAGTTTCTTAACCTTAGGCACATTGTCCATCAGATGCGTAAAATCGAAGGGACGCAATGCGCGGGTCTCGGCATCTTCTATCATGCCGATGGTGCCTCCGGTATACACCATAAGTATACGCGGTTTTTTGGTAATCATGGACATGGGTATAGGTCGTTTGATGGCTTGGAATATTGTCGAAATTGATGTTGCCCGTCGGCGGTATGGGGTATGCACCGCCATACCGCCGATGGCATTATCCTATAGTTTATTTGACGCTTGCGCCGGGATGTACCGGGCCTGTCGGGCCTACGACGACAAGTCGTCCGTCGGCATCTTCGGCGCTCAGTATCATACCTTGCGAATCGACGCCGCGCAGGCGACGCACGGGCAGGTTGGCGATGAAGCATACCTGACGGCCTACAAGATCCTCGGGGTTGTAGTATTTGGCAATGCCGGAGACGATGGTGCGACCATCGGCAGTGCCGTCGTCGATGCTGAATTTGAGCAATTTGTCTGCCTTGGGCACACGCTCGCAGGCCTTGACGGTACCTACACGAAGGTCTGCTTTCATAAAGGTGTCGAAGTCTACATCAGGTTGCTGGGGCGCGGGTTCCCACGCGGCAATGCTATTGGCTTTGCGGATGTCCTCAAGGCGCTTGAGTTGCTTCTGTATGGCCTCGTCCTCGATTTTCTCGAAAAGAAGTTCGGCTGCTCCGATTTTTCGTCCTGCGGGAATAATCTCTTTGCCCAAATCTTGCCACTGAAGTTTGGTGATGCCCAGCATCTTGCAAATCTTGGCTGAGGTGAAGGGCATAAACGGTTCGAAGGCTATGGCCATATCGGCGCACAGTTGCATAGCGCAGTTGAGGATGGTGGCCACGCGCGACATATCGGTCTTGGCCAGTTTCCACGGCTCGGTCTCTTGCAGGTATTTATTGCCGATACGGGCAATATTCATGGCCTCGCGTAGCGCATCGCGGAAGTGGAAGTGCTCGATGCAGTCTTCGAGGGCGTCTTTGGCCTTGAGAATATCGGCTTGGAGGGCGGTGTCTACATCCTCCAATGTCCCGGCTGCCGGTACTACCCCGTCAAAGTACTTGTGAGTCAACACCACGGCACGATTGACAAAGTTCCCGGCGATAGCCACCAACTCGTTATTGTTGCGTGCCTGGAAGTCAGCCCACGTGAAATCATTATCCTTGGTTTCAGGGGCATTGGCGGTGAGTACATAGCGCAACACATCTTGCTTGCCGGGGAAGTCCTCGAGATACTCATTGAGCCAAATGGCCCAGTTGCGCGATGTCGAAATCTTGTCGCCTTCGAGGTTGAGGAACTCATTGGCGGGCACGTTGTCGGGCAGATTGAAATTGTCATCGTACGCCTTGAGCATCGTCGGGAAGATAATGCAGTGGAACACGATATTATCTTTACCGATGAAGTGTATCAGGCGTGTTTCGGGGTCCTTCCACCATGTTTCCCAGGTGTCGGGATACAACTCCTTGGTATTGGAGATATAGCCTATGGGCGCGTCAAACCACACGTACAGCACCTTGCCTTTGGCCTCATCCAACGGCACGGGCACACCCCAATCGAGATCACGAGTGACGGCACGGGGCTGCAATCCCATATCGAGCCACGATTTGCACTGGCCGTAGACATTAGTTTTCCATTCCTTGTGTCCGTCCAAAATCCAGTGGCGCAGGAAGTCCTCCCAACGTTCCAACGGCAGATACCAGTGACGAGTCTCACGCTTGACCGGAGTGCTGCCGGTGATGGCACTCTTGGGATTGATAAGTTCGTCGGGCGACAGTGAGGTGCCGCAGGCTTCGCATTGGTCACCGTAGGCACGGGGATTGTGGCAGTGGGGACATTCGCCGGTGACGTAACGGTCAGCCAAGAACTGCTGTGCCTTTTCGTCGTACAGCTGTTCGGAGGTCTTGACTACGAATTGGCCCTTGTCGTACAGACGCTTGAAGAATTCGGAGGCAGTCTCCGCATGTATTTTCGAAGAGGTGCGCGAGTATATATCGAAAGATATACCCAGACCCTCAAAAGACTTCTTGATGATGCTGTGGTAGCGGTCTACTATATCCTGAGGCGTCACACCTTCTTTTTTGGCTTTGATGGTGATGGGCACGCCATGCTCGTCCGATCCGCAGACAAAGGCTACGGGGCGGCCGTTGAGTCTCAGATAGCGTGCGTATATATCTGCCGGAACATATACTCCGGCAAGGTGGCCTATATGTACCGGGCCGTTTGCATACGGCAGTGCGGCGGTGATAAGTGTGCGCTTGTATTGTGTCATTGTCTATGTTGTGTTTCGGACGCCGAGGCGTCCATTGTTGTCTTTATTCTATTATATAATGTGTATCCTGTTTATAATCTGTCGCGCTCTTGGACGTACAGCCCAAACGTTGTTCGGCTCGCTTATTTCGGATCTTTGAATACAAAGGTGATGGTGGCGCTTCCGCCCTCGGCATTGGCCGTTCCGGTGCGTGCAAATTTATGCCGCTTGACTTCGCGCAGGCACGCTTCCTTGGTACTTTCCGAAATATTGCCGTCTCCGCCGATGACCGTGGCCTGTGTCACAGCGCCTCCGGCATCGAAAAGGGCTTCAATCTTCACTCGTCCCACCTTATTGGAAGGAATGCTGTTTGAATATCCCGGGAAGCCCCATCCGCCGGAAATACGGCCATGATTGACGCCCACGGACGATGACCGCGAATTGGCCGGGCCGGCCGAAGCGGGGTTGCCGTCGGTACGTCCGGCATTACCGGTGTCTCCGTTGCGATTATTGGAGTTATGTCGCGCATTGGAGAAGGCATTGCCCACCGTCGATTGGGTGCGTCGTGCCGTGGCTTGCTCTTCTTTGCGCTTATTGTCTGCCGGAGTCCCGACTTTTTCGGGCTGCTGTTTTTTCTCTACTTGAATGTCCGAGGGGCGGTTGGACGTCACCACCGGGGCGGGCTTGCCCACCGAGCCGCGGTCCTCGAGCGCCGTCCCGGTTTCGGGCGCAAGGCGTGCCGGATTGTCCACGTTTTCGGGCGTCTGTGCCGCCGCATCCTGCTGTTGATGCGAAGGCACTGACTTGGGCGGCAGTTGTATTGTCTCGACAAGGTCCTCCACCTGCGCCAACTCGATATACGGATCGGGTTGCGGCGGCCATTCCTTGTCAGGAGAAAACGACAGATGGCTGAGGCATAGCCATAGCCACACCAGCGCCGCTATGGCGACGGTGCCTAAGGCTGCTATGTGGCGTGCTTGGTTCATGCTCGTTTATCTTGTCTCTGTGGTTGAGGTGGACGAATTGACCGGAGCGGATGCTGTCGCGGCGGCAGGCTGCCCCGATTGGGCATCACCCGTCACGGCGGCTGTGGCGGCATTGTCCTTCTTGGTGGTGGCGAGCACCATCTTCAGGTCGTTGTCGGCGCCCAGGTTAAGGATTTCGACGACATCGCCATAAGGTACCGCCGAATCACCGAATACGGCAATGGCGGTCTCGGGCGCCTGCTCCTTGACTCCTTTCAGAAAGTCCACAAGTGCCTGTTGCGAAGGCATGGACATCGGTTCGCCGTCGCCGAATTGCCCCCATAGGCTTCCGTCGGCTTGGATAAACACTCGCGTCACCGGCTTGAGCGGCGTCTGCTCGGAACTTTGCGGCAAATTGACCTCGAGCGCCGTAGGAAATACGAAGGTCGAAGTAACCATAAAAAATACCAGCAGCAGGAACACAACGTCCGTCATCGACGCCATGGAAAATCCGGAAAGTATTTCTTGTTGACGTTTAAGCGACATTGGATGCGTAATTAATCGACATTGAATGATTTAGGACGTCAAGCCGGCTCGTTGAGCAGGTCCATAAAGTCCATGGTGCGAGCCTCGAGCATATTCATCACCTTATTGACACGTGCGACAAGGTAATTGTAAGCGAACATAGCCACGATACCCACGATAAGTCCGGCAACGGTGGTCACCAATGCAGTGTATATACCTCCGGCAAAGTCGCCGATTTGGGCGCTGTTGCCACTGGCTGCGATGGCGTAGAACGATTCGACCATACCAATGACGGTACCGAGGAAGCCGAGCATAGGAGCGGCGCCGGCAATGGTTGCCAGCCAGGGCAGTCCCTTGGACAGCGAAGCTATCTCCATATTACCGGTGTTTTCGATAGTTACCAGAACATCGTTCATAGGGCGACCGATGCGCGAGATACCCTTGCCTATAAGGCGTCCGTACGGGGTATCGGAGTTGTGGCACAATTCCTTGGCTGCGTCAATCTCGCCATCATGGATATAGTCGCGTATGCGTTTCATAAACGTCTCGTCCTGACGCGACGCTTTGGTGATAATGATGGCGCGCTCGATGGCGATATACACGCCGGCAAGCAGCAGCACGGCCAGAACAATCATAATCCAGCCGCCCGAAAGGCATAAATCCCACAGAGACAGGCTCTCGGGTACGGCAGCGGTTGCAGTGTCTAACAGTATCATATTCAGATGGTATATTGTGTATACGGTTTATTACTTTGTGTGCTAATATTTTAGTCCTCGTTTTAATCCTCGGCAGCGGCCTCGATGCTATTTGAGACAGTGTCCCCGGCGGCATACTCAGTCGCGTGCTCCGAGGCTTTGGCGTATTGTCACTTGAGACAATCGAGATAGCGCTGTATTGTGGTCTGCAATCCCAAATACAAGGCATCGCATATCAGCGCATGACCTATGGATACCTCGTTGAGGTAAGGCATAGCTCGATGGAAGTAGGCCAGATTTTCAAGCGACAGGTCATGGCCGGCATTGACGCCCAAGCCGCAATTATGAGCCACCTTGGAGGCGGCGACATACGGGGCGACGGCAGCTTCCGGATCTTTGGGATACATATCGGCGTACGGCTTGGTGTACAGCTCTATACGGTCGGCACCGGTACGTGCTGCGGTACGTATGTCCTCCTCTTTGGGGTAGACAAATATAGATACGCGGATGCCGCCCTCGTGCAGACGCTCGACGATAGAGCATAGGAAGTCAAAATTGGTGTTGACATCCCATCCGCCGGTGCTGGTGATGGCGTCCGGCGCATCCGGGACAAGGGTGACTTGTGCCGGACGTACGCGCAACACCAAGTCCATAAAACGTTCGTCGGGATATCCCTCGATATTAAACTCGGTACGTAGTCGCGAACGAAGTGCCAGCACATCGCTGCGGCGAATGTGGCGCTCGTCGGGACGCGGATGCACGGTGATACCTTGCGCACCGAAGTCCTCGCAGTCGGTGGCCACTTTTTCCACATCAGGATTATTGGCTCCGCGCGCGTTGCGCAAAGTCGCTATCTTATTGATGTTTACACTCAGACAAGTCATATATATTCGTTATGCCCCGGGGCATATTTTTATAGTGTTATGTTTATATTTTCCCTTTCGTATTGAATTTTTGCCTAAATTTGTATCTGAAAGGGAGTACAAATTTAGTTAGAATTATCTAAATCTAAAAAATATTGACCGCAAAAGATGACATAAAGACAGAACTGGAGCGTCTGTTCCCCTATGCCGAGGACGCCTCGACACTGGTGGTAAGCTGCCCCAAGCATGATTATTGCGCCTCGCAATTATGCCGCGCCGTCGAGGATTGCGATGCTCATGTACTCAATCTCAACATTATAGATGTCGCAGTTCCGGTCGTATCCGACGGCACGGACATACCGCACTTCGACATAGACTACGAAGACTCGCCGCGCACATACATCGAACTGCGAATTTCGCACCGCAATACCGATGCGGCGGCACGTTCAGTCGCGCGCTACGGATACACCGTCGAATACACACGCGATGCCATAGGCACTGCCAAGGGCGACATTGACGGCCGCCTCGAAAGCCTTATGCGCATTCTCAACGTTTGACCTTTCGCAACGCGCTTGGCACCTCCCCTTTATTTACCTCAATAAACGTACGACCATGACCATAGCCATATACGGAAGCCGTCAACAGCAACCTTATGCAGCTCAAATCGAGCGAATGTTGCGACACATCGTGCTGACAGGCACCGACATCGAGATGCACCCCAAGCTTTACGATCATCTCGCCGAATTGGGCGTATCACTTGCCGGAGTACGCCAAGCCTCACTCTCGGGTCCGGACCAAGAGTGCTCGTTGGTGCTGAGCATCGGTGGCGACGGCACCTTTTTGCGTACCGCCGCGTGGGTCGGCCGACTCGGCATACCCATTATCGGCATAAACACCGGGCATCTGGGATACCTGGCAACGATGAACATCGACGATGCATCCTCGGACAAAGGCGTCGACGGTATGCTCAACGCCGACTTCGCCATCGAGGAGCGCACGCTGCTTGAAGTATATTCACCCGAGGTGCGCGGATGGCGATATGCACTCAACGAGGTGTGCATCGCCAAAGACGACAGCGTATCTATGATTCAGGCCGATACCTTTGTAGACGGCATCGAACTGGCCCAATACCGCGCCGACGGACTTATCATAGCCACTCCGACGGGCTCGACAGCCTACAATCTCTCGGCCGGCGGTCCTATCGTACAGCCTACCGCCCCGGTGCTGGTTGTATCACCCATAGCGGCGCACTCTCTGGGTATGAGGCCGTTGGTCATCGACGACCACAGCGTCTTGGACATCAGCGTCAGCGGTCGCGCTCGCGCATTCAGGCTGAGCCTTGACGGACGCTCGACGGTGTTGCCTATGGATACGGAGGTGCGCATTCGCCGTGCACCGTTCGTATGCCGCATCGCCATGCGCCCCGACAGCGCATTCCCCGTGTCGCTACGGCGCAAATTGCTGTTCAACTGAGTATTTACGTCCGACACGTCAAGGCGTTGTTTCGAGCGACGAATCTCGATATGTGTAGATTCTTAAACGAAGTGCAAAAACATTAGCCTCTCACTACGGGGCTAGC
>OLGM01000156.1_pt1 | contig 49979 bp, 43 predicted proteins | sample 1606001 | NCBI WGS metagenome assembly OLGM01 (sample SAMN03283294) | human gut metagenome | biome: human-associated habitat; material: feces | host: Homo sapiens | place: Peru | collected 2012
CCCCGCGCTATATCAAGATCTACGAAAACGAGCAGTAATTATTTCTTGCAAAACAACACCCCGGTCAGGCGGCTTTTCCGCCCGGCCGGGGTGTTTTTGCGTTGTCCGGCAGACCACACAAAAACGCCGCCGACTTTTCGTCAGCGGCGTTTGCGCGGTTTCAAATTATAGGTCAGTAAGTCACAACGACCGTAATGTACATACCGTTGTAGCTGATCTTTTTTATAACAACGCCAACATATTTTGCATTAGCGCTGCGCACGATCCGGCAACTACCATAGTCCATATTGTTCTTGTCATATATTTTCTGCCATCTTCTCTCGGTCATGCTCTCCTCGCCCGAGTAGAGAGATACAAGTATCAGATCGCTGTCGCGGCTTCTTCCATCCACCTGAATGGACGCCAGCTCCTCCAATTTCTTTTTGCAGTCCTCTGCCGAAATCAGCCTCAGTTCCTTCTCTTCCCTTACCGCCGCAATTTTATTGGCCACATCCATTGCAGCCGTGTTGACCTCCAGTGCCGACAGGCCATTTTTCGTCCGAACCGCATTGATGTTGTCCACAATCTGCTTTGCTTCTTTCGTTTTATCCGGCATACTCGATATACCGCTGCAAGCGGTGAGCATAGCCAGCGCCAGCACAGCAGCCAGCGTGATCGCAATCAGTTTTTTGAACCATTTCATGCTTCATGCCTCCTTTTTTCGTCAGACAGTATTCTCTGCAGCCCGGACGTATGCCAATCCTGCTTTCCTTCATTGTACCATTGCTTTTGCATTTCTGTCAATGCACAGAAGCCCTAAAGTTTTTCAAAAAATTTCAGCATTCCGCGCAAAAAAGGCTGCCGCACATTCTGTGCAGCAGCCTTTCGGGTTCAGTAATCTGTCTCGCAGCCAAGCAGGAATTTGATGTAGGCAAAGGTGCGCTCACGCCCCAGGTCCCGCACCATGCACAGCAGTTTTTCCAGCAGTGCCCGGGTCTCCGGGTGCATCAGGTAGTGATCCTTGCTGCGCTGGTAGTACTCCCACGCGGAGGCATCGGTGTACTTATCGCCCAGATAGATCTGGCTTGCCGCCACCCGGTCGCACACCATCTCGCAGACGTACCGCAGGGGGATCTTCATGCCGGTCAGGCCGGTCTTGGTGGTGCTGTAATCGATCCAGTATTCCAGATGATGCTTGTTGCGCCCCTTGTGGTGCAGCCACGCCGAGGTGTAGCCCTTGGCTGCGCGCTCCGCCTCGTTGGGGCTGTGGTCACCCTGATAGTAGATGCACCCGGGGATGAACTCGGTGGGGCTGTACTTGCTCAGGTCGTGGGCAAGGCCCTGCTCATACAACCCGCATTCAAAGCAGTATTTCATCACCAGCAGCTTGTGCCGGGTGATGGTCTCGAAATGACCTTTGATGTTCATGCTGTTATTCCCTCCACTGCACCGTGATGCGTCCCTCTTTCAGCCCGCGCAGATCATCGCTTTCGGAAAAATCCTCCCGGTCCATGGTCAGGTTGGGGTTGTAGTAGGGGTCGTGCAGGATGTTCGCCTTGCCGTGCACCTCGTACAGGCGCTGCTGCTCGGCGGCAAAGCGCCGTGCCTTTACCGGGTCTTTTTCGTCCCCGCCGCGGCTCTTGCTCTCGTAGTGGGTCAGCTGGGCGTAGGGCGTCCACGCAATGCGGTAGCCCGCATCCCGCACCCGCAGGCAGAAGTCCACATCGTTGAAGGCCACCGCAAAGGCTTCGTCCAGCCCCTTTACCTCGTCCCACACGCTGGTCTTTACCAGCAGGCAGGCACCGGTAACGGCAGAAAAGTCCTGCACCGTGGCGGTGCGGAACATATAGCCGCTGCCGCCTGCCTTTTTGTACTTGTGGCTGTGCCCCGCGTAGCCCCCCAGCCCGGTAATGACGCCCGCGTGCTGGATGGTCTCGTCCGGGTAAAAGAGCATGGCACCGCACACTGCCGCCCCGCCGGGGTGGGCGCATTGGCGCAGAAGTTCAGTGAGCCATTCGCCGCTGCGCACCTCCACGTCGTTATTCAGCAGCAGCAGATACTCGCCCGTAGCGTACTTGCGGCCAAAGTTGTTGATGCCGGAAAAGTTGAAGCCCTTTTTCGGGTAGGTGACCACCCGCAGACCGTCGTAGCGCTGCTGCGCCTTTTTATAGTAGGCAAAGGTGGCGGGGTCGGTGGAGTTGTTCTCCACTACGATGACCTCAAAGTGCTCCCATTCGGTCTTTGTCCAGATGCTGTGCAGGCACTTTTCCAGATCCTCGGTGTGGTCCTTGTTGGGGATGAGGATGCTCACCTTCGGTTCGCCCACGATGTCCCACTTCACCCGGTAGGTGCTGGGGAACAGACCGTCCTCCACCGTGCCGGTGCGCCCGGTGCGGGTCAGGTGGTCTGCCAGCGCCTTTTTAGCCGCTGCCGCAACGTATGGCTTGGCATCGGCACCGCCGGAGGTAGACCCCGCGTGCACCCGCCAGTAGTACAGTACCTGCGGCACATGGGCGGCACCGCCGGTCTTTTCCAGCAGCCGCAGGAACAGGTCATGGTCCTGACTGCCATCGCATTCCGGGCGCTCGCCGCCCAGCTGCTCCCACAGTGCCTTTTTAAACACCGCCAGATGGCAGATGTAGTTGCAGCACAGCAGGTAGTCCGGGGCGTAGTCCGGCTTGAAGTGCGCCACCATGGGGCGGCGGATGCTCTTGGTGAACAGTGCCTCGTCGCTGTACAGAAAACCGTCCGGTTCGCCGCGCTGCCGCAGCTGCAAAATGGCCTTGCCCATGGTGTACAGGGCATGGGGTGCCAGAATGTCGTCGTGGTCGGCCAGTGCCAGATATTCCCCTGTTGCCAGCTGCGCGGCGGCGTTGGTGTTGGCCGCAATGCCCTTATTTTCGATCTTTTTATATACGATCTGTTGATTTTTTTGCTGATATTCCTTTACGATGCGTTCCACGTCCCCGTGGGCGGCGTCCGAAGCATCGGCAAGGCAGAGCTGCCCGTTGGGCGCGGTCTGCCCCACAAAGGCATCCAAAAATTCCCGCAGGTACTTTTCCGGGGTGTTATACAGCGGGGTCAGCACCGAGATGGTGGGCAGACCGCAGTCTGCCGCCGTTTTGCCTGCCATCTCTGCGCGCTGCGCTTCCAGCACCTTTTTGGCGGGCAGGTAGCGTGCGCGCTTGCCGAAGCAGCGGCGCTTCACAAAGCCCGCGCCGCGCTTGACCATAGTAGACAGGCCCTCTTCCTTTGTCAGCTGCACGGCATAGCCGGCCAGCTCCTTGGCGCGTTTCAACCGTACATTCATATCAGACCTCGCCGCGCTGGGTCGCCTTGTAGGCGGCGCAGACTGTTGCGGTGTCCCCGTTCATTTTCAGGTGACCGTGGCTCAGCCATGCCACCTTGGTGCACATCCGCTCGATCTGCTCGATGGAGTGGGACACCAGAATGACCGTGGTGCCGCCCGCCATCAGTTCCTGCATCCGTTTTTCGCACTTCTGCTGAAACAGGAAATCGCCCACCGACAGCACCTCGTCCGCAATGAGGATATCGGGCTTGGTGATGGTGGCAATGGCAAAGCCGATACGCGCCACCATGCCGGAGGAGTAGTTTTTCAGCGGCACATCCAGAAAGTTTTCCAGCTCGCTGAATTCCACGATCTCGTCAAATTTTTCGTCCAGATACTTGGGCGAGAAGCCCAGCACTGTGCCGTTGAGGTAGATATTCTCGCGGGCGGTCAGGTCCATATCAAAGCCCGCGCCCAGCTCGATGAGCGGGGCGATGGTGCCGTTTACGGTCACCTTGCCCTTGCTGGGCTTGTACACCCCGGCAATGGTCTTGAGCAGGGTGGATTTGCCCGAGCCGTTCAAGCCCACAAGGCCGTAAAAATCGCCGGGCATAATGTCCAGACTGACGTCCTTTAAAGCGTAGAACTCGTCGTACTGCAGCCGCCCCTGCACCATGGCCAGAAAGTACTCTTTCAGGCTCTCATGCTTTTCCTTGGAAAGGTTGAAGCACATGGAAACATTGTCCACTTTGATGATTGGTTCCATTGTTCACCCTCCTTAAATGTGCAGCACAAAGCGGTCCTGCGTTTTGCGGAACACCTGCAGCCCCACTACCATGGACAGCACCGCGCATACACCGCAGACAAGGAACATATTCAAATCAAGCGGGATGCCCCACATCACCGTGCGGCGGAAACCCGTGATATACCAGTACATGGGGTTCAGTTTGATGATCTGCTGCATATTGAACCCGCCGATGGAAAAGGTCATCTGGGTGGGGTCGTAGAAGATGGCGGAGAAATACAGCAGCGCAGTGATGAACACGCTCCAGATGTGCATGATATCCCGGAAGAACACCGTAGCCGCCGCCAAGAACATACTGACCCCGAGGCTGAAGAAGAACAACGTCACCAGCGGGTACAGCGCCTCGAGAATGGTCAGGTGGAAGGGCGCGCCGGTAAAAATCATGACCAGCAGCAGCGCCACAAAGCTAAAGATGCAGTTCACCATGGCAAAGCAGCATTTTTCCAGCGGGAAGATATACTTGGGGATATACACCTTTTTCAGCAGCGGGGCGGCGCTGAGCACGCTGCTCATGCTGGTGGAGGTAGCCTCGTTGAAGAAGTTGAACAGCAGCTGACCGCACATCAGAAAGACGGCAAAGTTGTCGATGCCGCTGCCGCGCATATCCATCAGGCTGCTGAACACGGCCCAGTACACAAGGCACATCAGCAGCGGGTTCAAAACGCTCCACACCACGCCCAGCACGCTGCGGCGGTATTTCAGCTTGAAATCACGGCTTACAAGGTTCCACAGCAGATAGCGGTAGCGCCAGAAGCCGTTCCACATTGCTTTGAGTTTTGCCACGGGCGATCACCACTTTTCAAAATATTCGAACTTCTGGGCGGCAAAGGGCTCGTGCAGCTTGTCCTTTGCGCTGGTCTTGTGCTCGCAGCCGCAGTCCGGCCACTGCACGTTGACGGTGGGGTCATCGTAGGGGATGCCGCCCTCGCTGGTGGGGTCGTAGACATCGGTGCACTTGTAGCAGAACTCTGCCACATCGCTCAACACCAGAAAACCGTGGGCAAAGCCCTCCGGGATATAGAACATCTTCTTGTTGTCCTCAGAAAGGGTCACGCCCACCCACTTGCCAAAGGTAGCGCTGTGGGGGCGGCAGTCCACGGCTACGTCATACACCTCGCCCTTGGTCACGCGCACCAGCTTGCCCTGCGTGTGGTTCTTCTGGAAGTGCAGCCCGCGCAGCACGCCCCGGGTGGAGCGGCTCTGGTTGTCCTGCACAAATTCCTTGTCGATGCCGGCCTCTGCGAACTGGTCCTTCTGGTAGGTCTCCATAAAATAGCCGCGGTCGTCGCCGAACACCTGCGGCTCAATGACCACCACGCCGGGGATCTCGGTCTGCGTAAAAATAAACTTACCCATGATATTGTACCTCTCTTTTTCTGAAAGCTTTTTCTTTATCTGGAAAAGTCTGGTTTGGAACAGGCTTTTACGCTTTGTTGCGGCGTCTTGCCGTTTTGCGGCGCTTTTTCAGGCGGGAATATACCCGCAGCACCAGTACCGTGACCACGGCTGCGCCTATGGTGCACCCCACCGAGATGCCCGCCAGCAGCCATGCGCTGTTGCCCGGCTCCACATCCTTGGCGGTTTCCAGCGTTGTGCCGGTGCTCTGCTCCAGCAATTCGGCAAGACCTGTGATCTCGGCCTTTATCCGCACGCTGGTGCTCTCCTGCTTTGCACCGCCGTTCAGGGTATACACCGCATACACGGCGGGTTCTGCGCCCAGCAGATACTGTTCCGGCAGCTCTAAATCCACGGTCACATCCTGCGCGGATAAGCCCTCGGCCAGCAGCAGCTTCACGCCGGGGTCGGTCACCGTAACGGTGCCAAGGCTCTGCCCGCCGCCCGCCACTGCCAGCTGTGCGGTGACGCTGCCGCCGGGCAGCTGGGTATAGCTTTTGTAGGTGGCAAAGGCGTAGTCCAGCAGAGTGCGCACATCATTATATTTATCGGTGCTCAGCTGGCTTTGCATAGTCACGCAGATGAGCCGTACCCCGTCCTGCTCTGCCAGACAGACATAGCTGTACCGGGCAGTGTTGGTGTAGCCCAGCTTGGAGCCCAGCACGCTACCGATGTGGTAGCGGCTGGAGCCGATGCGGATCTTATCCTGCTGAGAGAAGTAGCGGGTCACCGGCTGGATGTTGGTGGGCTGCATGGTGTACATCTGGTTGCGGGTGAACACATCCTCAAACCCCGGCTGCTGCAATGCCCAGCGCAGGATCTGCGCCATATCATAGCAGCTGGTGTAGTGATCCTCATCGCTGATGCCGTGGGGGTTTGAAAAGTGGGTGTGGGCAAGCCCCAACTCCTCCACCTGTGCATTCATGGCCGCCACGCCGTCCGCGATGGTGCCGCCGCCGAAATATTCCGCCAGCAGGTTGGCACCATCGTTGGCACTTGCCATCTGGGTGGCGTACAGCGCATCCACCAAGGGAACTTCTTCCCCTTCCAGCAGAGCGATATGGCTGGAATCCGTACCCGCCAGCGAGTAGACATCCTCGTGGCTCACGGTCAGCTTTACGTCATCCCAGTCCCCCTGCGCCTTTTCGCAGGCAAGGCCAAGGGTCATCACTTTTGTGATGGAGGCCGGGTGCAGTTCCTCGTCCATATTCTGCTGCGCCAGCACAAGGCCGGTGTCCGCATCCACGATGCAGTATGCCCGGGTATTGGCCAGCACCGGGCCGGCTGCTGCCGCGTCGGGCACCAGCACCGCGCCTATCAAAAGCAGCACAGTGCACAGTGCTGCGGTAAATTTTTTCATCAGGTATTCTCCGCTTATCCGTTTTATGCCGACAAGGCATCGTTTGAAGTATACCACATTTTTTCCCCGCTGAAAAGAGATTTACGCATTCCTTTGCCCCAGCAGCACCGGCTGCAGCTGCTCGCCCCGCAAAGCTGCGTCCACAGCGGCGGGCAGCAGGGCAAGGTCTGCCTTCAGGCTCTGGGGCTTGGCAAAGGGGTCGTCCTGCCCGTAAGGCACAAAGTAATAGTGCTTGCGCTGGCACAGCCGCGCCATGTTTTCCCCGGAAGCGCCAAGGCCATCGTTGGTAGAGACTGCCAGCACCACCGGGCTGCCCACCCGCAGCAGGCTTTTTGCGGCAAGGGTCACCGGCGTGTCCGAAAGCCCTGCCGCCAGACGCGCCAGCGTTGCGCCAGTGCAGGGAGCGACTACCAGCGCCTGCGCCAGCCGCCGAGGACCCAGCGGCTCCACCGCCTGCAAGGTATCCAGCACCGGCTGCCCGGTAACGGCCCGCAAGCGCTGCCGCCAGCTTTCCCCGGTGCCGAACCGGGTATCCTGCTGCGCGGCAAAGCTCATAATGGGCAGCAGCGTCCAGCCCTGTGCCGTCAGTGCCTGCGCCGCGCCCAAGGCGTCCTCCAGCGTGCAAAAGCTGCCGCATACCGCAAAAGCAAGACAGCCCTTTTTCTCTGTGGTCATATTGTTCCCTCCCGCTCCTGCAAAATGGCTTGCACCGTGCGCGCCAGCGCCTCCCCTGCCGTTTCCGGTGCCCAGACCGTCGGCAGGCTCAGCGCGTGCAGCGCCGTGTACCCCAGCCGCCGGGCGGCGGCAAAGTCTGTGCCGCCGGGCTTTGACGCCAGATCTACGATCAGACACCCCTTCGGCAGCGCCGCCAGCACCGCCGCCGTCAGCACCGGCGCGGGGATGGTGTTGACCACCGTATCAAAGGCGGCAGCTTCTGCGGCAAGCTCTGTCAGTGGCACCGCCCGCAGACCCAGCTCCTCCGCCATCGCCCGCTGCACCGGGCGGCGCGCTGCCACGGTCACCCGCGCACCCAGTGCCGCCAGACGCACCGCCAGTGCCCGCCCCACCGGGCCAAAGCCCAGCACCAGCACCGCTGCGCCCCACAAGGTACGGCTGCGCCGCTCCAATAGAATGCCGATGCAGCCCTCGGCGGTAGGGATGGCGTTATACACAGTCAGCTCCGGGCGGGCAAAGTAGTCCACCAGCTCCACCCCCGCCGCCCGGGCGATAGCCATTGCACTCTCCGTCACCTTGCCGCCCAGTGCCAGCGCACCGGGCTTTGCCGCGCCCAGCAGCTGCGCCAGCGGCAGACCGGCCTGTTCCAGCGGGAGCGGCAGCAGGATGCAGTCTGCCTGCGGCAGCTGCTGCACGCCGCCTACCGTATACCCTGCCCGCGCCAGTGCACGTCCTGCCGCCGCCTGCCGGGCATCGCTGCCCACCACCGCAAACCGCTTTGTCTGACTCATGCTGTCATCTCCCCTTTTCCGCTGTGCGCCATCCTATGCAAACAGGCAAAAATGCGTGACGGGGACGATTTTGAATGCGCTCCGCTGCTTTCGGGTGGCGGCAAACTGCATTTGCAGCGCCGCTTTCTGCGAAAGCGCGGCGCTGCGGGTCACCCCTTCCGTCACGGCTGTCGCCGTGCCACCTTCCCCAAGGGGACGGCTTTTGGCGGTAGCGGCAAAGTTTCCGGCATAGCTCAAAGGCGTCCCCTTGGGGGAGCTGGCGAACGCAGTGAGCCTGAGGGGGTTCTTTCTAAGTCTTTCAACAAAAAACTCCCCCGGCAGTTGCCGGAGGAGCATTCATTTTTCTATTCTAAACACGGATGCGCCGCCCTGACTTGGTGCGCAGCCGGGCTTACTTCAGGAACTTTGCCACGGCGCGGGCGACGATGCCGCCCAGAATGCCGGACACCAGAAATTCGGCTACGCCCTGCACGCCGACCAGCAGCACCACGAACATGAAGGGGTTGGCAGCGCCCTTGACGGACACCAGATTCTGCACATAGTCGCAGCCGTAGAAGGCCAGCACGATGTAGCCCATGAAGAACAGGGTGTTCAGGGCGGGTGCGGTCATGGCGCTGAGGATGTAGCTCCAGGTGCGGGACTTGTCCAGCTTCTGCAGAGCCTTGAAAATCAGGCCGCAGCACAGACCCATGAGCACACGCATACCCACGCACAGGATAAAGGTGTTCAGCGGGCTAACCTGAAACAGTGCGCCGGTCATGGCAGATGCGCCGGTGATGGCATCGTAGAAGCTCACAGCGCCGAACACGCCGCCCAGCAGAGCACCCACGGCGGGGCCCATGGTGATGGCGCCCACGGCGATGGGCAGGGTGAGGAAGCTCATGTACAGCGGGCCCATGGGCACACTGCCCAGACCGACAAGCTTCATCACCAGTTCAATGGCCACCAGCAGGGCCACACGAGTCAGCGTCTTAGTATTGGTATTCTTCATAATTCAGTTTTCCTCCTGCTGCCGTTCCGCCCTTTTTGTCGGATACGGCGCAAACCTGCCCGCTCTGTGCGGGTTTTAGGTGAATATTCAAATCTATGGAAGCGCGTGGTTGTCAGGGCGTGTTCCAGAGAAAAATGCGTTAGAATCTGTCACCGGGGAAGCGCACCCCGGCGCTGCGGCGCGCCACCGTGAGTACCCGGCTCACTGCGATGCTGGTATCCAGCATCCGGGTGCACAGCTCCTGATCTCCGGTGGTCATGGCGCGGTAAAAGGCCTCAAACTCTGCCGCCTGCCGGGGACGGTCCCCGTTCAGGTTGTAGTGCTCCTCCTTGCCCTCGTTGGGATGGAAGGTCACGCCGCCGCAGTAGTTCGGGGTGGATTTTTGCAAAATATAGCCCTTTGTGCCCTGAATGATGCAGCGGGCCGGGGCTGCGCAGTCCTTGGCGGCAAGACTTACCGCCTTGAAGCCGCTGTAATCCATCATCAGCACACCGCTGGTGTCGATGTTGCGCTCCATGTTGGCGGCATACACCGCCTTATTCGGCTCGCCAAACAGACCCACGATATAGCTGATATTGTACACGCCCAAGTCCATCAGTGCACCGCCCGCGCACAGCGGGTCGAACACCGGCGGGGTCTGGCCGTTGCAAAAGGCGTCGTACCGGCTGGAATACTGACTGAAGCTGCACTGTACCATGCGTACCGTGCCCACCCGGGGCAGCAGCTCCCGGAGCTTTGCATAGTTGGGCTGGTACTGGGTGGTCACAGCCTCAAAGAGGAACAGCCGCTTGCGCTGTGCCAGCGCAGCCAGTTCCTCGGTCTCGGCGGCGGTCACCGCCATGGGCTTTTCCACAATGACGTGCTTGCCTGCCTCCAGCGCCACCCGGGCGTAGCGGGCGTGCTGCAGATTGGGCACGGCGATATAGACCACGTCCACCCATTGCAGCAGTTCAAAGTAATTGGTGGTGTGCTGCGGAATCTGATATTGTGCACACAGCTCTGCGGCCTTTGCCGCCGAGCGCGGGGTGCTGCACACCGCCTGCACAGTAAACGGCGTGTGCTCCACAAGCCATGGCAAAAATTCCTGCACGATCTTACCCGTGCCAAGAATGCCCAGTTTCATAATGCTCTCCCTTATCCTCTTGTTCCCTCAGCCTACCAGCGCCTCCGGCTCGCGGCGGGTGCGGCGGTTGGGGTACGGGTGCTTTGCCCGGGGGCGTCCCTGCTGACCGTAGTGCCTGCCGCCGCCATGGCTGCGGCCGTGCTCCTGCGGGGCGTTCAGCTGGTACAGCAGTGCCAGCCCCTTCATCAGCAGCTCCGGGTCATAGGTCAGGGGATGGCGGCACAGCGGGGTGACGTATTTTGCCAGCCCGCCGGTGACCACCAGCGTAGCCGGGCTGCCCAGCTCTTCCTCGATGCGCTGCACCATGCCGTCAATGAGCACGGCGGTGCCCAGCACCGAGCCGGACAGCATACAGCTTTCGGTATTGGTGCCGATGGCTTTTTTCGGGGAGCCCAAATGCACCTGCGGCAGCTGGGCGCAGCGCTCGCCCAGAGCGCGCAACCCGGTGGAAAGGCCGGGGCAGATCACGCCGCCCCGGAACACCCGGTCTTTGTCCACCACATTAAAGGTGGTGGCGGTGCCAAGGTCTACCGTGATGACCGGCAGCGGAAAGTTTGCTGCCGCGTAGGCGGCATCCACCAGCCTGTCCTTGCCCACGGCGCGGGGCTCGTCCACCCCTATGGTCAGCCCGGTGCGGATGTCCGGCGAAATGATGACCGGCTTTTTGCCGGTGTAGTGACGGGCGCACTCGGCCAGTGCCCCGGTGATCTGGGGCACTACGCTGGTAAGCACCGCACCTTCAAAGCGCATGGGGCGCTCCGGGTGGCGGCGGTGCGCAAAAATTTTATCCATTTCGGCACGATATTCCGCAGCCGTGCGGGTGCGCACCGTGTCCATGCGCGCCACAAAGCATACACGTCCGTCCCGGATGCCCCCAAGGGCGACGGTGGTGTTGCCTATATCAATGGCTAAGATCATAATTCTGTTTTCCTTTTCAAAATAAAAGAAAAGAACCGGTTTGCTCTTTGTCAAGCGTATTTTACCGCATTTTTGCTCAGGATACAAGTTCCCGGCAAAGATTTTGTTGTGCTGGTGGAAGTTTTGCATTATACTAAGGTAAGATATGTGGAAAAGAACTGTTTTTCCGGGAGGTAAACGAACCATGGATCTGAACGGCAAGTGCGTCCTGCTGGGCGTGAGCGGCGGTATTGCCGCCTATAAGATGGCCAATGTGGCCAGTGCACTGCGCAAATTGGGTGCGGATGTGGAGGTCATCATGACCCAGAACGCCACCCAGTTCATCACCCCTCTCACCTTTGAGACCCTGACCGGCCACAAGTGCATGGTGGACACCTTTGACCGGGATTTCAAGTTTGAGGTCACCCACATCTCGCTGGCAAAAAAGGCAGATGTGATCCTGGTAGCCCCCGCTACCGCCAACGTCATTGCCAAAATGGCGCACGGCATTGCGGACGATATGCTCACCACCGTGGTGCTGGCCGCCAAGTGCCCCAAGCTGGTAGCCCCCGCTATGAATACCGGGATGCTGGAAAACCCCATCACGCAGGACAATCTTGCCACGCTGGAGCGGTACGGTTTTACCGTTATCCCCTCGGAAAGCGGCGTGCTGGCCTGCAAGGACGTGGGCAGCGGACGCCTGCCCAAGGAGGAGGTGCTGATCGAGCACATCCTGCATACCATCGCCCGCCCGAAGGATCTGGCAGGGCTGCGCATTGCAGTGACCGCAGGCCCCACACAGGAGGCACTGGACCCGGTGCGCTACCTGACCAACCACTCCACCGGCAAGATGGGCTACGCCCTTGCCCGCGCCGCCGCCATGCGGGGCGCAGAAGTGACCCTGATTCACGGGCAGACCGCGCTGCCGCCGGTCAAGTTCACCACCGATGTGCCGGTGACCAGCGCCCGGCAGATGTACGAGGCAGTGACCAGCCGCTTTGACACCACCGATGTGCTCATCATGGCCGCCGCCGTGGCGGACTACCGCCCCGCCACCGTAGCAGACGACAAGATCAAAAAGAAGGAAGGCGACCTCTCCATCCCGGTGGAGCGCACCGAGGACATCCTTGGCACCATCGGTCCCCGCAAGACCCACCAGTTCCTGTGCGGTTTTTCCATGGAGACCCGGGATCTTGTGGAAAACTCTTCCGCAAAGCTTGCCAAGAAAAATCTGGACATGGTGGTGGCCAACAACCTCAAGGTGGCCGGCGCAGGCTTTGGGGTGGATACCAACGTAGTCACCTTTATCACCCCGGACGGCACCCGGGAGCTGCCCCTGATGAGCAAGGCAGATGTGGCCGATGCCATTCTGGACGAGATCCTGCGGCGGCGGGCAAAAAAGTAATACTGTCGGGATTTTGTTGTACACATATCACAAAATTCACTAAAACTTTATGGTTCTTTCCGAAAATTCGGCCTTACCTGTTTATTTTATGCTGCAAAAATTATATAATAAGAGTGTGTCCCCATATTTGGAAGGAATCGGTCTGCGTTGCAGCCGTTAATATTTGGAGGAGAGTCTTACTATGTTCATGTTCTCGGATTATAGCCAGCATCTGCTGGACAATGTAAAGAAGATCCACTTTATCGGCTGCGGCGGCAGCGGAATGTACCCGCTGATCCAGATTTTGGCCGCCAAGGGCTACGAGCTGTCCGGCAGCGATGTGCTGGACGGCAGCATCATCCGCTACGAGCGGGAGATGGGCGTGAAGGTCAGCCTTGGCCACAATGCAGATAATGTTGTCGGTGTGGACATGGTGGTGTACTCTGCCGCCATCTCCAAGGATAACGTGGAACTGAACGCAGCCGCTTCCTACGGCATTCCCACCGTGGAGCGCAGCGTGCTGCTGGGCTATGTGAGTCGCCTGTACAAGCAGAGCATCTGCGTGTCCGGCACCCACGGCAAGACCACCACCACCTCCATGATCACCACCGCGCTGGAACTGGCAGGGCGCGACCCCTCTGCCGTCATCGGCGGCAAGCTGCCCCTCATCAACGGCTACGGCAAGGCCGGCAAGGGCGATGATATCGTTATCGAGGCCTGCGAGTTCGCCGAGACCTTCCTGAAGTTGACCCCCTACCTGTCCGTGGTGCTGAACATCGACAACGACCATCTGGACTACTACGGCAGCATGGGCGAGTTGAAGTTTGCCTTCAAGCGCTTTGCCCTGATGACCCAGTTCATGATCTTTGCCAACGCCGATGACAAGAACACCATGGACGTCATGTACACGCTGGACCGCCGGGTGCGCACCTTTGCCATCGACAACCACGGCGACTACCGCGCAGTCAACGTCAACGAGTATAAGCCCGGCTTCTTCGAGTTCGACCTGAAGGAGTGGAACACGACCGACACCACCCGCATCCGCCTGTCCGTGCCCGGCCGCCACAATATTTATAATGCACTGGCTATGTGCGCCGTGTGCCGCTTTGTGGGTCTGACCGCGGAGCAGTGCGCCGAAGCCGCCCTGAACTTCAAGGGTGCAGGCCGCCGCTTTGAGGTGTACGGCGAGTGCAACGGTGCTCTGGTCATTGACGACTACGCCCACCACCCCACCGAGCTGCGCGCTACCCTGACCACTGCCAAGGAAATGGGCTACAAGCGCCTGATCGCCGTCCACCAGCCGTTTACATACAGCCGCACCAAGATGCTGTTCAACGACTTTGTGGATGTGCTCAAGATCCCGGACATCACGGTGCTGACCCCCATCATGGGCAGCCGCGAGCCCAACGACCCCACCATTACCAGCGCAAAGCTGGCCGCACAGATCCCCGGCTCCGTGCTGGTGAACAGCCTGCAGGAAGCCGCCGACTGGGTAAAGCAGAACGCCCAGCCCGGCGATCTGGTCATCACCCTCGGCTGCGGCGATATCTATAAAGCCAGCAAGATGATGGTGGAAAAGGATCAGTAAGCTGATTTAAATAATTATAAACACAAGGAGCGCCCCGCAGCCAAATGGCTGCGGGGCGCTCCTTGTGCATCTATATACGATTCTGGAAGGATGTTGGCGTTATCAGAACTTGAACAGGTCCACGATGCGCTGCCACAGGCGGGTGAAGATGTTGCCCTCCTTCACCGTCTCGGTCTCCGCCACAACGTTGTCGGCAGAAGCCACGGTCTCGGCGGTCTTGTAGACGAACTTCACGCTGCTCTCGGCGTCCTCGGGTGCACCGGCAAAGCTGGTGTAGCTTTCCAGCCGGTCGCTCATCTCGTCCAGCACGGTCTTAAGGCCGTGCAGCTGATCCTGATCCAGTGCGCCGGTCAGCTTGGAGATGCCCTCTTCGTTGAACTGGTTCAGACCGTCGTTCAGCTGGTGGGTGCCGTCATTCAGCTGGCTTGCGCCATCGCTCAGGGTGTTCACGCCATCGTACAGGGTCTTGGTACCGGCGGCAAGCTGTGCGCTGCCGTCCTTGGCAGAGTGGGCACCGTCTGCGGCGGTCTGCACACCGGCAGTGTACTGCCCCACGCTGGAAACAAAGTACTGGATCTTGGAAAGGCTGTCCTTCAGGGCACGCACATCCGCGATATCCTCGCTGTTCTCCACCTGGTACTTCAGCTCAGCCTTGGCGGTGTCCTTGGCTTCCTGACTGGTCAGCAGCTGCACCAGACCGCTCAGCATGGAGGGGTCGTAGTTCTGCATCAGGTGCAGAGCGGCCTCCAGATCGTGGTTGGTCTTGGTAGCGGAAAGGTACAGGGCCAGATCCAGTTGGCTGTCCTTGAAACTGGGAGCTTGCTCCCAGATGGTGCGCACCATCTTGCGGCGTCCGGCAGCCAGCGTCTTGTCATTCATGGTCAGAATGTTGTCGATGACTGCGGCATAGTTGTCCCAGGTCATGTCGGTGTCGATCAGGCCGCCCTCTTTCAGGGTCTTGTTGGCAGAAGCCAGCACGCCGTCAGCCACCTGCTGTGCGCCGCTGTTCAGGGCGCTGTTGTTGGCGCTCAGAGTGTCCAGACCGTTGGTCAGCTGCCCCAGACCCTCGTCCAGTGCGGCTGCGCCGGTGTTCAGGGTATTGGCACCGTCCAGCAGTGCCAGCACGCCGCTGGCCAGCTGGGTGGTACCATCCGTCAGCTGAGAAGCACCGTCCAGCAGCTGGCTCATGGCGTCGTTCAGCTGGTTGATGCCGTCGGTCAGGTCGTTGATGCTGCTCAGGTCAAACACATTGTCGGTGCCCAGAGCCGCAGCGCTGGTGGCGCAGGCCATCATCACCTGCGGGCAGGTCAGCTCAGTAACATCTGCTTCCACCGTGATGGTGTCCTGCAGATAGTCCTCGATGGTGTCCAGTTCGTCCGGCAGCAGACCGGACAGGGAGTCCTTCACGCCCGGCAGGGTGACAAAGGCAGCCACATTGCTCTTGGCGGCGCTTTCCACCAGACCGTGGGCAGCCACCACGTTGGTGGCATCCTGTCCGAAAATCACGCCCACGGCGGTGACCAGCGGGGTGACGATGGTGCGGTCGGTGCCGTTCACATTCACAATGCCGGTCTCGTTGTTCTTCAGGGCGATGGTCATGGTCAGATGACCGCTCTTGCCGATCAGATCCTCCAGTGCGGCTTCCTGACCGTCCAGTGCGTAGGTGACGGTGGCCTGAATGGGCAGGGCACCGTCGGTGTCACCTTTATAATACACATCGGTATCATCGGTGTTCCACACCAGCTTTTCGCCGTCCTGTGTGAACTCGGCGCTGCTCTCGGTGTTCTGGATATTGGTCAGGGTACTCTGGTCGGTCACATTGGACAGGCCGGAGGCGCTGTAAACGTGCTCGCTGACGGTGGTGCTCTGGATGGAGCCATCGGCGTTCATCACAGCGTACACGGTCTCAGACTTGGTAAAGCTGCTGCCGCCTGCGGCAAAAGCCGGGGCTGCACAGCTGGCGGCGAGGGCAACTGCCAGCGCCGCACTGGCGAAACGAAGCGATTTTTTCATAACGCATTACTCCTTTTCAGACTTCTTGGCGTTGGCAGATTCGGGTACCATCCACTTGAAGGTGGTGTGGCGGATGAGCCAGTCACACAGCATCAGGGCGGCGGGCAGCACCACCAGAATGACCAGCATACTGATCAGCGCGCCGCGGGAGATCAGCAGGCAGATGCTCCGCAGCAGCTCCATCTTACTGATGGCTGCCACGCCGACCGTAGCGGCGAAGAAGGTTAGACCACTGGTCAGGATGGACTGGCTGCAATGTTCCAGCGACTGCTGGGCAGCTTCCTTGGGGGTGCGGCCAAAGACGCGCTCCTCGTGATAACGGGTGGTCATCAGGATGGAGTAGTCCACGGTGGCGCCCAGCTGGATGGTGCCGATGACGATGCTGGCGATGAAGGGCAACTGCGTACCGGTAAAGTACGGGATGCCCATATTGATGGCGATAGCGGCCTCGATGCTGGCGACCAGCAGCACCGGGATGGAGATGCTCTTGAAGGAGATGGCGATGATGGCGAGAACGGCCATGATAGACCAGACGTTGACGTTCTTGAAGTCCACGTCTGCAACCTCGATCAGGTCTTTGGTCATGGCACCTTCACCGGTGATAACGCCCTCGGGGTCTACGTTTTTGATTAGGCCGATCATTTCGTCCAGCTGGCTGTTGATGGCGTCCGTGCCAGTCTTGTAGGAGCTGTTGGCAAGGATCAGCTTGTAGCCGCCGGACTGCAGGATCTCCATCACGCTGTCGGGCAGCAGCTCGGTGTCAAAGCCGGGGCCGGTGATGGAATCCAGACTTACCACCTGCGTGATGCCGTCCACGTCCTTCAACTCGTCGCACAGGTCGGATACCTGCGTAGCGGTCAGATCGTCATGCACCAGAATGAAGTGGCTGGTGGTCATGCCGAAGTCCTCGCCCAGCTTGTTGGTGCCCACGATGCCGGTCAGGTCCTGGGGCAGCGAGTCGAACAGGGTGTAGTACACGCTGGTCTTGTTCTGCGCAATGGCAAAGGGGATGAGGATAATGATAAAGACAACCACGATGGGCACTGCGTGCTTGGAAACAAAGTAACTCAGCTTTTTCAGCTGGGGGATAACGGTGCGGTGCTTGTATTTTTCCACCCACTTATCAAAGGTAAGGATCAGGGAGGGCAGAATGACCACGGTGCAGATGACGCCCAGTGCCACGCCCTTTGCCATGACAAGGCCGATATCGCGGCCCAGCGTCAGGCGCATGGCGCACAGGGCAAGGAAGCCTGCAATGGTGGTCAGGCTGGAAGCGGAGATGGAGGTCATGGTCTTGCAGATGGCGCTGGCCATGGCCTCCTCGTTGGAGGAGCGCAGCTCCTTTTCTTCCTCGTAGCGGTGCAGCAGGAAGATGGAGAAGTCCATCGTAACGCCCAGCTGCAGCACGGTAGCCAGCGCCTCGGTGATGTAGCTGATCTGCCCCAGCAGGATGTTGGTGCCGAAGTTGTACGCGATGGGGAACAACAAACCCAGCATGAACAGCAGCGGGGTGATGGTGCTTTCCAGCGAGAGGAACAGCACCAGCAGGCTGGCACCCACGGCGATCAGGATGTACATGGGCATTTCCTGATTGACCAGCGCCTTGGTGTCCTGCAGAATAACGCTCATGCCGCCGAAGAAGCAGTCCTTGCGCAGCAGCTTTTCGATCTGCTTGACGGCTTCCATGGTCTCGTCGCTGGCGCTGGGGGCGTCAAAGCGTACGATCAGCATGGTGGAATCGTTTTTGCCGAACATGAACTGCTGCACATCGGCAGGCAGCATGGCGGTGGGGATGTTGGGGTCGATCACATCGCTGAGCCAGAAGGTCTGGGTAACGCCGGGCACGGCGTCGATCTCCTTTTTCATGGCGATGAGTTCATTGGTTGGCAGGCCCTCTACCGTGATCATACCGGTGGAGGCCAGATGGAAATCGTCCTCAAGGGCTACCTCGCCAATCATGGAGTCCAGATCTTGCGGCAGGTAGGTGAGGATGTCATAATTGATGCGGGTGGCAATGGCGCCGATCGCGGAAGGGATCAACAGCAGCACTGCCACTGTTAAGATCAGCTTGCGCAGACGCACGATGCCTTGTGCGATCTTTTTCATGAGAACCCTCCAGAATAGAAAGTTGATTGGGAATGCCCGCGAAACTGACCATCGGTCATCTTCCGGGCAAACACTATTATATCCACCCCGGACAGTGTGTCAAGCAGGAAAAGTGACTGAAAGTCAGTTTTTTTATCACCTGCAAAAAATTGTATAACAAATCGGGCTTGCACAAACGGCAAAGGACTGCTAAACTAAGGTACACAAGCCGGACGCAGCACATACCTGCGTCCATATTCATAAAAGAGAGAAAAGAGGAATCTACCCAGAGCATGAGCACCGTGGAAGGTAAGAAGCAGGAAAAGCGCCGCGCCCTGCTGGATGCAGCCTACGAGCTGTTTCTGGAGCGGGGCACCGCCAAGACCAGCGTGGAGGATATCACCAGCCGTGCCAAGGTGGGCAAGGGAACGTTTTATCTGTATTTTCAGGATAAGGGCGCGGTAATGCAGGCGCTGCTGGGGCGGGTGAGTTACCAGCTGCTGAGCGATGCCTGCCTTGCGGTCGAGCAGCACACGGAACTGCCCGACTTTACCGCACAGGTGGTGTTCGTCATCGACCATATCATCGAGGCTTTGCGGCAGGACGTGCTGGTACTGCGGTTTCTGGAGCGCAACTTCGTCTGGCCCGGGCTGGACCAGATTGAAGCCAGCAGGGAGGCCGAGCCCTTGATGCGCAAGCTGCTGGCCATCGTGCTTTCCAGCCCGGAGATGGCCGGCCGCACCGAGCGGGAGGTCTACCAGCGCATCACCGCCCTTGGCAGTATGTGTATGTCGGTGTGCTATTCCAGCATTCTGGAGGGCAAGCCGGACAACATCGACGCCATGAAGCCGGTGCTGTACGATATCATCCGCCGGGCGCTTTCGCCGGAAAAGTAAAAAAGAACGCATAAAAAAGCACAAAAAGTCTTGCTTTTTGTAAAAAGCTGTGGTAAACTATCTAAGTCGATATGACATGGACGGTTAGCTCAGCTGGTAGAGCATCTGCTTGACGTGCAGGAGGTCACAGGTTCGAGTCCTGTACCGTCCACCACATCCCCAGACCATTCGGTCTGGGGATTTTTTTGTTGTGACAGGGCGAGAACGAAAACAAGCAAGGCAGGGTATCATCATGGCGATGATATCCTGCCTTTTGTTTTGCGGGATCAAGTTCGCTTTGTGCGAACTTGGTCGTCCCCCTATATGGCGCGTTTGGGGGTAATCGCTGCGTACGTGCGTACTGGGAGCCGGTACACCTCTGGCAAGGTGTAACACACTAGACTTTGTTCCAAAGTCCGTGTGCTAAGGGGTCAAGCCCCTTAGAATCCCTGCGGCGCGTGTACGCACGTACGCAGGGAAACGGCTAAATCTCTCTTATACAGATTGAAAATCAAACCGGTTATCGTTGTAAACGATTCGTAGAGTATCTTACGGCGAAAATAGCCGCGGTATTTCTTGATAATGGTTTATAGTCGTGCTATCTTGTAGTGGCAAGGAGGAAGCAAAATGGATTCACAGAAGTTTGGTACATTTATCGCCCAGTGCCGCAAAGACAAGAAAATGACACAAGCTGACCTAGCCGCAAAATTGAATGTGACCGATAAAGCTATCAGCCGCTGGGAAAGAGGTGTGGGGTTCCCCGACATCAATACCATCGAGCCATTGGCCGCAGCTTTAGATGTCAGTGTTGCAGAACTTATGAAATCCGAAAGGATAGATGAATCAGAGATGTCTATCGCGATGAACAATGAAATTGTGAACAATACGTTAAATTTTGCAGAGAAGCAAATTCAGCAGGAGAGAAAAAATGTTTTCTTAATTATTGGATGCCTTACAGTTGCCATAATTTTCATTCTATATCTGGATAATATCGGATGGCGGCTCGACACCTTTCTTTTTACAGTAGTGGGGATAATTCTCCCATTGATAGCAATCCTCTCGTTCCTTGTGCTGCTGGGATACGCTATATACCGAAAGTGCAAAGGCCAGCCTTGCCACCAAACCTTTTTGATTGCCCTTGCCGGCTTGGGGATAGTTGCTCTGATATTTGGTGCCTTTGTGCTGGCTGGAACTTTGGGGTTAGGCCCTGTGCCTCAGTAAACATAAGCAGGGTTTGGGGCAGGCACGCCCCAACAAGAGCACTTCGAAAACTCGCAAGAGTTTGAGAAGTGAAGTCCCCCTCACGCCTTTGGGTGCTGCGGGCGTTCCGCTTTACCGGCCACCCCGTGCTCTCCATCGCCCCGGAACGGCTGGAGTGGCTGGACTGCATCCTGCAATTCCAGCTGGATAAAATACTGGCATAACAAACCCCCGACAGACTATCACCATTGCGGTGGCAGTCTGCCGGGGGTATTATAATGTTATGCTATCAAACTTTTTTCTGTCTTACGCCTCGTGCTCGGCCCAGTCCTGACTGCGGCCCACGGCCTTGTGCCAGCCCTTGACCAGTTTTTCCCGCTGGGCAGCGTCCATTTTTGGCTCAAACAGCTGGTTGCAGCTCCACAGGTGGCTGATTTCCTCCCGGCTCTTCCACACGCCGGTGGCAAGGCCGGCCAGATACGCCGCACCAAGGGCGGTGGTCTCCCGGATGGCCGGGCGCAGCACCTCCTTGTTCAGAATGTCGGACTGGAACTGCATCAGGAAGTGGTCGCGGCTGGCACCGCCGTCCACCTTCAGGGTGCTGATGGTGATGTCGGTGTCCTTTTCCATGGCCCACATCAGGTCGGCGCTCTGGTAGGCGATGGATTCCTCTGCTGCGCGGATGATGTGGTTCTGGGTAGTGCCGCGGGTGATGCCCAAAATGGCACCCCGGGCGTACATATCCCAATAAGGCGCGCCCAGACCGGTAAAGGCGGGCACGATGTACACGCCGCCGTTGTCCGGTACCTTCTGGGCGTAGTACTCGGAATCGCAGCTGTCTTGGATGAGGTGCATCCCGTCCCGGATCCACTGGATGACCGCACCTCCCACAAAGACAGAACCCTCCAGCGCATACTCCACCTCACCGTCAAGGCTGATGGCAATGGTGGTGACCAGACCGTTTTTGCTCTGGTAGATCTTGTTGCCGGTGTTCATCAACAGGAAACAGCCGGTGCCGTAGGTGTTTTTCACATCGCCGGGCTTAAAGCAGCCCTGCCCGAACAGCGCAGCCTGCTGGTCGCCTGCAATACCGGCCACCGGCACATCCACGCCCTGAATGTTGGTGTAGCCGTACACCTCGCTGGAGTCCTTCACGCTGGGCAGGATGCAGCGGGGGATGTCCAGCGCCTTGAGCAGGGTGTCGTCCCAGTCCAGTGTGCGGATGTTGTACAGCATGGTGCGGCTGGCGTTGGTGCGGTCGGTGACGTGCACCTTGCCGCCGGTCAGCTTCCAGACCAGCCATGTGTCCACCGTGCCGAACAAAAGCTCCCCTGCCTCGGCCTTCTCCCGTGCACCGGGGACGTTGTCCAGGATCCACTTGATCTTGGTGGCAGAGAAATAGGCGTCCGGCACAAGGCCGGTGTTTTCCCGGATGTAGTCCGCCATGCCGGGGGTCCGGAGCAGCTCGTCCACAAGGGGCGCGGTGCGGCGGCACTGCCAGACGATGGCGTTATACACCGGGCGTCCGGTGTTCTTGTCCCACAGGATGGTGGTCTCGCGCTGATTGGTGATGCCGATGCCCGCAATGTCTCTGGGGTCCACGCCGCTCTGGGCGATGACCTCGTTCATTACGCCGTACTGGCTGGACCAGATCTCCATAGGGTTGTGCTCCACCCAGCCCTGATGGGGGTAGATCTGCTCAAATTCCCGCTGCTGGACGCAGACGATGTTCTGTTCGTTGTCAAACAGGATCGCCCGGCTGCTGGTAGTGCCCTGATCTAATGAGAGGATGTATTTGGTCTGGCTCATGATCGTCTCTCCTTGCTCTCAAGCTTGAGCGCAAAACAAAAAAGAGCGCACCAAACAAAGCTATCTGCTCTGTCTGTCGCTCTCCTGCTCTGCGCAAACATATTCTGTACTTATTGTACACGTTCCGCAAGCAAAATACAAGCATCCGCGCAATTTTTGGATATTCCGTACAACACCGCCGCCCCGCCGTTGAACACTCTGCCGAATAACGTTTTAAATGCGCTCCTCCCCTCCCCCTCTTATAAAAAAGGATAGCGGAACACCACCGGTGTTCCGCTATCCCAAAATTCATATCACTCGATCAGGCCGTTGAGCAGGGTCAGGCACTTGCGGCTGTGCAGCTTGCGGATGGCCTTGGCTTCGATCTGGCGCACACGCTCGCGGGTGACGCCGAAGTCGCGGCCGACCTCTTCCAGCGTGCGGGGACGGCCATCGTCCAGACCAAAGCGCAGGCGGATGACCTTTTCCTCGCGGGGGGTCAGGCTCTTGAGCGCCAAGTTGATCTGCTGTGCCACCATAGCGCGGTCAGCTGCCTTGCCGGGAGCTTCGGCATTTTCGTCCGCGACGAAATCGCCCAGAGAGGAATCCTCTTCCTCGCCCACGGGGCTTTCCAAGCTGGCGGGCTCCTGTGCCATGCGCTGGATCTCGCGCACGCGCTCCACGCTCATGTCCATGGCCTTTGCCAGCTCTTCCGGGGTGGGCTCGTGACCGTTCTGGTACACCAGCTGGTTGGTGGCCTGACGCATCCGGTTGATGGTCTCCACCATGTGCACCGGGATGCGGATAGTACGGGCCTGATCCGCAATGGCACGGGTGATGGCCTGACGGATCCACCAGGTAGCATAGGTGGAGAAGCGGAAGCCGCGGTCGCAGTCGAACTTCTCGGCGGCCTTGATGAGGCCGATATTGCCCTCCTGAATGAGGTCAAGGAAAGCCAGATTATGGCCGACATGCTTCTTGGCGATGGACACCACCAGACGCAGGTTTGCTTCGCTCAGGCTGCGGCGGGCGTTCAGGCCATCGCGGCGGGTCTTGAGCAGCTCCTGACGGCGTTCCTCGCTCAGGGGACCGTTCTCCACGGCCTCCATGGCCTTTTCCTCGTCTGCCTTTTCCTCGGCATCCTCAACGGACTTTTCGCCGTCCTCGTCCAGATCCTCGGTGTAGCTGCGGCTGTTCTCGTCCTCTTCAAAGGAGAAGCGGGCGCTGTTCTTCTTGATGTACTCCGGCGCACCGTACTTCTGGCGGTCTGCCTGCAAAATGTGCGCAGCCTCGGCACCGGCATGGATGCGGCGGCTCAGATCCACCTCCTGCTCGGCGCTCAGCAGCGGGATCTGACCGATCTGCTTGAGGTAGTTCTTCACCGGATCGTCCAGCAGCTCGTCCATGGCAGCCTTCAGGTCTGCCGGGTTCTCCTCGGCATCCTCTTCGTTCTCATCGGCAAGGCCCATGTCATCGTTGTTGTTCTCGGCGCTCTCCACCTCAGCAATGATGCTGTCCACGTCCAGACTCGGCTCGTTCTCTTCCTCCAGGATCTTGATGCCGCGCTCTTCCAGCAGGGTGTAGAGGGTATCTACATCCATGCGGCATTGTGCCGCCAGCGCCTTGGCCTCCTGTGCAGAGAGGGTGCCCTCGCCCTTAGTCAACAGTTCCTTCAAAGTCATGCCCATTTTTTCTCTCCTTCCCACTCCGGGGAAAATTCTGTAATATCGCCCTGTGCATCAGATCACAAGGCCGCCGTTCACCCCGAACACCTGTCCGGTGATGTATCCGGCATCCTCGCCGGCCAAAAAGACCAGCAGCTTTGCAACTTCTTCCGGGGTACCCAGCCGCCCCACAGGGGTCTCCTCGGCCAGCGCCGCCTTGTCCTCGGCGGTAAAGGCCGCCATCATGTCGGTCTCAATGACCCCCGGCGCTACGCAGTTCACTGTGATGCCGCTGGGGCCCTCTTCCTTCGCCAGTGCCTTGGTTAGGCCGATGAGCCCGGCTTTCGCGGCGGAATAGTGCACCTCGCAGCTGCCGCCGGTCTGACCCCACATACTGCTCACGGTCAGGATGCGGCCCTGCTTGCGGCGGATCATGCCGGGCAGTGCCAGCTGGCACAGGTGGAACGCGCCGCTCAGGTTCACGTCCAGCATCCGCTGCCACTCCTCCGGGGTGATGTCGGTAAACAGCTTCTGCTGCGCGATGCCGGCGTTGCACACCAGCACATCCACCCTGCCCATGGCCTGCTCCACTGCATGGAACGCCAGCTCACAGCTGGCGCGGCTGGCCACATCGCACTGGATGGCGATGCACCCGGGCAGTTGCTGCTCCAGCGCAGCGGCGGCGGCGGCGTTCTGATGGTAGAGCACCGCCACCTGATACCCTGCTGCCGCAAAGGCGCGGGCAGCGGCAGCGCCGATGCCCCGGTCGCCGCCGGAGATCAGCACCCGACGCGCCGCAGCGGGTGCGGCAGGGGTCGGTTGTTTTTTTACAGGCTCCGGCGCAGGCTCTTCGGCCTGCTCCGGTTCTGGCGGCTGCGGCTCTGCGGGCTTTTCCAGCATAATCACCCGGGTGGGATCGTCCACCACAGGCGCTGCCGGTTTTTCCAGCGTCATGATGCGGGTAGGCTCGTCCACGACCGGCTCCACCGGCGCAGCCGGTTTTGCAGCCGGTGCGGCAAGGGGCTCCGGTGCGCTCTCTTCCTCCGGCACCTGAAAGGTCAGTTCAAACTCGTCCTCGTACAAGAGTGTATCCCTCCTGTTCGGTATTCTCGGCTTGGCGTAAGTGCGCCCAGCCGGAAAAACCCTGTGCCCATCCCCAGACAGTGCAGCGTTCCGTTCGTATGTCCGGCAAAGGTCCGGTGCTTTGGCGTGCCTGCCTGTGCTTATGATGGGTTTCGACAAGATTCCATTGAATAATATACCACAATCCAGCCCAAAAAGAAAGTGGAAACTGCATTTTTTTACGCAGTTCCCACTATTTTTCCTTATTTTCCCCTGTTTTCGGGCACCGGGGGCTTCCAGCGGGGTCTGCCCGCCCGCTTTTCCCGCAGGGAAACAAAAAACGCCTGCAAAAGCTGCTGTGCCTCGGCCTCCCGCAGCCCCTTTTCCACCACTGGATGGTGGTTGAAGGGCAGCGCAAACAGGTCGGTCACCGAGCCGCAGCAACCGGCTTTGGTGTCGGCAGCGCCGTACACCACTCGGCGCAGACGGCTGTTGATGATGCCGCCCGCGCACATGGGGCAGGGCTCTAAGGTGACGAACAGCTCACACTCCCACAGCCGCCAGCCGCCCAGCGCCTTGCAGGCGGCGTCAATGGCCAGCAGCTCCGCGTGGTGCAGCGCGTTCTTTTCGGTCTCCCGGGTGTTGTGCGCCGTGGCTACCACCTCGCCGTGCCGCGCCACCACAGCGCCCACCGGCACTTCGCCCAAGGCGGCGGCTTTGCCCGCCTCTTCCAGCGCAAGCCCCATCAGTTCAAAATCGGTCATGTATCCCATCCTCTCATCCCATCGCCAGCACCAGCAGGTTGTTCATGCTGTGCAGCAGCATTCCCGGCCAGAGATGCCCGGTGCGGTCGGCAAGCCACCCCAGCCCCAGCCCGCACACCAGCGCATAGACCATGGCGGCGGCGCTGCCGTGCTGCAGGGCGAACAGCACCGCCTGCAAAAGAATGGCCTGTCCCCTGCCCAGCGGCTGTGCCCGGCGCTGCACCGCGCCCCGGAACACCCCTTCCTCCGCCAGCGGAACCAGCAGGCAGACCCGGAAAAGCCGCGCTGCGCCGCCGGGCGGCGCGGGCAGCAGCACCGCCAGCGCCTTGCCCGCCAGCAGATACCCCACCGCCCAGCCAAAGGCCGAAAGCAGTGCGGCGGTGCGGGGGTTCAGCTTGTGCATGGTCGGTCTCCTCCTGCTATGGTTCGTTCCCGGTTATAGTACCATATCTGCCGCCGGGTACGCAAGGTTTCGGCGTTCTGCCGCGGCAAATTTATGCAAATTATTGACATATCGCCCTAAATGGTGGTATAATAATTTCCAACCTTTTTGACGAAAACGTTGCGTATACTGTATTTTACCGGTAGACCGGAGGTATTATTATGATCCGTATCCTCACCGATTCCGCGTGCGACATCCTGCCCGCCGAGGCGCAGCAGCTGGGCGTGACCGTGATTCCCCTGAACGTGACGCTGGAGGACGGCACCGTCCTGCGGGATGGCATCGACATGACCCCCAGCGAATACTATACCCATCTGGCATCCTGCCGCAAGCTGCCCACCACCAGCCAGCCCAGCCCGGAGCAGTTCGAGCGGCTGTATCTGGACGCCGCTGCCGCCGGGGACGAAGTGCTGGCCATCTTTTTGTCCGATGCGCTGTCCGGCACCGGTCAGTGCGCCAGACTTGCCGCCGACCTTGCCAACGTGGACAATGTAGTGTTCGTGAACACCGAGAACGTCTGTCTGGGACAGTCTTTGCTGGTGCGGCTGGCTGTGCAGCTGCGGGACGCCGGCAAAACCATCACCCAGATCGCTGCCGATCTGGAAAAAGCCAAGCAGCACCTGCATCTGGTAGCTGCCGTGGACGATCTGAAGTACCTGCGCAAGGGCGGCAGACTGTCCGCTGCCGTGGCTGTGGCGGGCGGCGTGCTGGGCATCAAGCCCATCCTCGCCGTTCTGGATGGCAAGGTAGCGCTGGCCGGTAAGGCACGCGGTCTGCCCGGCGTGTATGTGGCGCTGTTCAAGAAGATCGACGAGATGGGCGGCATTCACCCGGACTATACCCCGCTGCTGGGCTACACCGTCAACCCCCGGGAGCTGCAGCCGCTGCTGACCTACCTGCAGGACAACCTGCATCTGGACGCACCGCTGGTTCGCCAGATCGGCTGCGTCATCGGCACCCACACCGGCCCCGGCGCATTCGGCATCGCGTTCTTTGATAAAGAGCTGGTGCTGGAATAAAACCTATGAAAGATAAAACAAGTCGGACAGCCCGCAGGCTGCCCGACTTGTTTTTTGTGGGGGTGCAAACTCCCTCAGTCAAAACCTGACGGTTTTGCCAGCTCCCTCTGGGAGGGAGCCTCTGGCGCGCCCGCAAACTTTGCACTTTAGCCGGAAACTGTACCGCTACCGCTGAAGCCTTCACCCGCCGGGGGAAGGTGGCGCGCAGCGCCGGATGAGGGGCAATTCCCGTTAGCCTTGCACGCCCTCTCAGGCGCTCCCGCGCCAGCTCTCCCAAAGGGAGAGCCAAGGTCTAAGGCTCGTTGCTAAAGCATTAGGAGTAATGAGAAAGTTTCCGGCAGTGCTCTTGGCTCTCCCTTTGGGAGAGCTGGCAAAGCCGTAGGCTTTGACTGAGAGGGCGCACGTCGTTGCCCTCAGTGCTAAAGTATCAAGTGCAATGAGAAACTTTCCCGCTATGCCAAAGGCCCCATCTCCGAGGGGGCTGGCGCGGCGATAGCCGCGACTGGGGGAGTTCAGTTTGTCTCTTACAGCACCGCGTCCGAGATGAGCTTGCCCAGCAGCAGAACCAGCACCACCAGCATCATGGGGCGGATGAAGCGGGCACCCTTTTTCAGGGCAAAATGAGAGCCCAGCAGGTTGCCCAGAATATTGCTGACGGCGCAGGGGATGCCAACGTGGAACACCACCAGACCATTCATCAGGTAGGTGAACAGGCTGGCGTAGTTGCTGGCCAGATTGAGCACCTTGCCGTTGCCGTTGGCGGTGCGCAGGTCAAAGCCCATCAGGGTGGTAAAGGCAATGATGGCAAAGGTGCCGGTGCCCGGGCCCACGATGCCGTCGTACAGGCCGATGCCAAAGCCGATGGCCAGCGCCAGCAAGATCTTTTTCAGGTCCAGCGTGCCGTCGTCCCGGTTCTCGTCCGGCAGGTTGCGCTGCCACAGAATGATGACCGCCGCCACCGGCAGGATGATGAACATCATGGTGCGCAGCATCTCGTCACTGAGCAGCAGCACGATGTGCGCGCCCAGCGCACTGCCCGCAAAGCTGCCGATGGCTGCAAGAACGCCCACCTTCACGTTTATGGCACCGCTTTTGAAAAAGTTTGCCGTGGCAAAGGTGGTGCCGCAGGCGGCGCTGAACTTGTTGGTGGCATAGGTGTAGTGGGGCGGCAGCCCGGCGAACAGATAGGCAGGCAGGCTAATCAGCCCGCCGCCGCCGGCTGCCGAATCCACAAAGCCTGCAAAGCCGGTCATCAGAATGAGAAACGCCATCATCCACGGCGAGATTGTGATACCCATTGTTATAATTCCTCTTATCTTTCCAAGTCGTTTGTTCTTTTTCAGGGGACGCGCGCCTCAGACCATATAAAACCTCCCCTCGCAGGGCAATACACAGCCCGGGATACCCGCACACAGCAGGGCATCTCCGGGCACTTTTTTGCATTTTTCAGGTTATTACAGGTTGTTTTTAAAGAAGCGGTAGGCGTTGCGCCAGTAGATGGCTTCCACCTCGTCCTCGGTAAAGCCCTCGCGGCGCAGTGCCTCGGCCAGCAGCGGCATATCTGCCGCCGTTTCCAGCTCGTGGTGACCGCCGATGCCGTCAAAGTCGCTGCCAAGGCTGATGACCTCAATGCCGCCCACCTGCTTGAAGTGTGCGGCGTGCTTTGCCAGCCGCTCCACCGTGCTGCGGCAAAGCTTCGGATGTGCCGAGTCTGCGTCCACAAAGGAGGCGCAGTAGTTCAGTCCCGCAATGCCGCCTTTTTCTGCCAGTGCGCGGATCATCTCATCGGTCAGGTTGCGGTTGTGGGGCGACAGCGCCCGGCAGTTGGAGTGGCTTGCCGCAAAGGGGCGGGTGCTGTGGTTTGCGATGTCCCAGAAGCCCTTATCGGAAAGGTGGCTCACGTCTGCGGTGATGTGCAGCCTTTCCATCTCCTCCAAAAAGGCAAAACCCCGCTCGGTCAGGCCGGTCTCGGTGTTCGGTACCAGCGGCCCGCCGGGGTTTGCGTTGGGGGCTGCCAGCTCGTTGGGGTAGTTCCACGTCAGGGTCATCATGCGCACGCCCAGTTCCTGCAGCCGCCGCAGCACGCCCAGACTGCCCTTGCAGCAGCCGCCCTCTTCCACCGTCAGCATGGCGCTGAGCTTGCCCTCGGCGCGGTTGCGCTCAAGGTCGGCGGCGGTGTACACCGGGGCGATCTTTTCCGGGTAAGCCGCCATGAGCCGCTTAAAGATATCGATCTCCTCCAGCACGCTCACCAGCGGGTCGGCCCCGGGGGCGGGGTCGGCCAGATCCACATAGGCCGCAAAGCATTGCAGCAGATAATCCCCCTGCTGCAATTTTTCAAGGTCGATGTGCAGATCGTTGTGCAAAAAGCTTTTGGGTGCGCCCGCCTTTTCGGCGCGGCGCAGTTCGAGCAGGGTATCGCAATGCAGATCCCAAACCTTCATGATAGATACACTCCTTTATGCTTCTTCTCCCAGCAGCTGCAATAGCTGTTCGGGGTTCATGGACAAAATCGCGCCGTCTGCCCCACCGGTAACGGTGTCGGCCAGCGACTGCTTGGCCTGTTGCAGCTCCACGATCTTTTCCTCAATGGTGTCCTGCGCGATCAGCCGGTACACCTGTACCGGGTTGCGCTGACCGATGCGGTAGGCGCGGTCGGTGGCCTGATTCTGCGCGGCAAGGTTCCACCACGGGTCATAGTGGATAACGATATCGGCGGCGGTCAGGTTGAGGCCCGTGCCGCCCGCCCGCAGCGAGATGAGAAAAACGTCTGCCTCGCCCTGATTGAACCGGCGCACCTGCTCGGCACGCACCGGCTTCGGGGTAGAGCCTTGCAGGGTGAAGTGGCTCACCCCGGCTTCGTCCAGCCGCTTTGCCAGCAGTTCCAGCATGGAGGTGAACTGGCTGAACAGCAGAATGCGGTGCCCGCCCGCCACCGCCTCGGTGACAAGCTCCAGACAGGCTTCCAGCTTGGCGCTGCTGCCGGTCCAGTTGTCTGCCACAAGGCGCGGGTCGCAGCAGATCTCCCGCAGCCGCATCAGCACGGCAAACACGGTCATCTTGTCCTCCGGCTTTGCCGCCCGCAGCTTTTCGCGCGCATCCACCACCGCCGCCAGATACAGCTTGCGCTGCTCGGTCTCCAGCTCAACGCGGCGCACATTCTCGGTTTTGGGCGGCAGCTCCCGCAATACCTCCGACTTCATGCGCCGCAGGATGAAGGGGCCGGTGAACTGGTTCAGCCGCCGCACGGCGTTGGCATCCTCGTCCTGCACGATGGGCTTTTCAAACCGGGCGCAGAAGGTCTTGTACGGGGGCAGATAGCCGGGCATCAAAAAGGAGAAGATGCTCCACAGCTCGCCCAAGCGGTTCTCCACCGGGGTGCCGGTCAGGGCAAAGCGCACCCGGCTGTTCACCCGACACACCGCCTTGTATTTCTGGGTGGTGTGGTTCTTGATGGCCTGCGCTTCGTCCAAAATGCAGGCGTAGAAGCTTTGCCCGGCATACAGCTTTTCGTCCCGGCGCAGCAGGTCATAGCTAGTGATGACGATGTCCGCCTGCGCCCACCCATCGACCAGCGCAGCACGGTGGGCGGCATCGCCGTCCATGGCTACGCTTTGCAGCTGCGGGGTGAACTTCTGGCATTCCTCCTGCCAGTTCAGCACCAGCGACGCCGGGCAGACGATGAGGCTGGGCAGCTGCTGCCCGCCCTCCTTCATGGCCAGAAGGTAGCTGAGCACCTGCACGGTCTTGCCCAGACCCATATCATCGGCCAGAATGCCGCCCATGCCGTAGCCGTCCAGTGTGCGCAGCCAGCGGTAGCCGTCCCGCTGGTATTTGCGCAGGGTCTTTTGCAGGGAGAGTGGCGGGGTATACTCGCTGTCCCGCACCGCATGAAAGCTGCGGCTGATGCGCCGGAAGGCGTCATCCCGGTCGAACCGCAGGCCGTTCTGCCCCGAAAGCGCCCAGTCCAGCGTGGGGGCGCGGTAGAGCGGCAGGGCGGCGTGGCCGTCCTTCAGCTTTGCGCCGGAAAGCTCCAGCGTGTCGTTCAGCTCGTCCAGCCCTTCCAGACTGTCATCCAGCCGCAGCAGACTGCCGTCTCGCAGGCGGTGGTAGCGCTTTTTCTGGTGCAGGGACTGCAAAAGTTCCCGCAGCTCCTCCACCGGGAACGCGCCGGTGTCCACTTCCAAGTCCAGCACGCTGCCGTGCACCGACACCCCTACCGAGATCTTGGGCGGGGCGGCCTGCAAATTGCGGAAGGCATCGGTCTGGTACACCTCGCCCATGGCCAGCAGGGCGGGAATGCCCTCTTCCAGCAGCTGGAAAAGGGCTTCCTCCCCGGAAAGGCTGTAATGCCCGGGCTTGCCGAGCTCGGGTTCCAGATAGGTTTCCAGCAGCCGCTTTGCCCGGTTCTCGGTGCGGGCATCCCGCAAAAGATCCGGCGGCACCGGTTCGCCGGGGGCTACCCTGTCCTCGCCGTAGAGAAAGACCGGGTACGCCGTGACGGTAAGCCCCCGGTCGGCGTCCAGATAAAACTGCACCACCGGTTCCAGCGGGATCTGGTTCAGCAGCAGCCGGTCGGGGTCCACGATGTTGACCCGGTTGCCCAGTTCCGGCAGCACATAGCTGCAAAAGGCGGCGGCATCCGCGCTGGTAAAGAACAGACTGCGCCCGCCAAAGGTCTCCAGCACCGGCAGCACCCGGCGGCACTCCTCCCGCTGCATCCGCCAGAGGGTGGTCTCGCCCAGCAGATAAGCATAGTCCAGCCCCTGCACCCCGCTGAGCGCCGGGGTACAGCTCAGCTGCACGCCGCCCTTGCGGCGCTCCACCTTTAAGCTGATGACCGGCAGCCCCTCTTTAAGGGTATAGCCGCCCACAACGCCCTCGGCGGCGTAAAGTTCTACAAGGGCATCCAGCCCCTCGCCGGTCAGCGGCAGACCGCCCGCCGGGCCTTTCTCCCAGCCGGAGCGCACCGTGCCCTCGGCTTCAAACGCCTGCCGGGCGCTCACCTGACGGCGCAGCAGCCGCAGCAGCTGCTGTGCGTCCGGGGCAAAGGCGTCCCACCGGTGCACAAACGCCAGCGATTTACCATAGCTGACACTTTCGCCCCGCTCGATCGCATCCAGAAAATGCGGGATGCTTTTTATCAGGTACTGCCGCCCGCCGATGCCGTCCGAGATCCGCAGCCGCAGCCAGACACGGCCATTGTGCGCCGTAAGCTCCGGCTCCAGCAGGGCAAAACCGGTGCGCTGGGCGGCAGGCTGGGGCTGCTGCTGTGCATCCTCCCGCTGGTAGCGCTCCAGCAGCAGCTGGGCGGCATAGTCGGTCTCCGGCTCCTCGCCCCGCCACTTGCGGCCAAACAGCATATCCAGCCCGGCGCTGTAACTATCCTTGCGGGGCTCGGCGCTCAAGCCCGCCACGCCCCGCTGCACCCCGGGGATGCTCTCCGGCTTTTTTTCCGGGGCAGGCGGGTTCTTTTCCGCGTCCTGCAGCAGCAGCGCGCCGATATGCTTACAGTAGGTGCCGTCGCCGTTCTGGTTATAGGGGCAGTCGCAGGAGGCGCTGACAAAGCTGCCGTTTTCCCGCAGCCAGACCTGCGTATAATAGCAGTCCGGCCCGCTGCCCTGCACCAGCGCTGTCAGGTGCCGCACCCCGTCCTCGTTGGTGGTGCAGCTGCTTTGCAGGATACGCTTGCAGTATTTCTGTGCCCGCTCAAAGATGCTTTTGCCCAGCAATGCGCGGATCTCCTGTGCGTCCATGTGCTCTCCCTCCCCTGTGCTGTCGCAGTTCCGGTCTATTCTATAAGAATACCGCGTTCCACCCCGGGATGCAAGGGCAGAAGAGTAAAAAACATTATTATAATTTGTGGCCCGGAAACGTCTGCGGACGTTTCCGAGCCACTTTTTTCAGTTAAAAATATTCAGCCCTGTTTCTCTGCGGGGGCTGTTCCGCGTTTGCGGGTCTTGAGCTGGTACATCTCCTGATCGGCTTTATCGATCAGGTCGTGCACGGTGGCAATGTCCGGCTCAAGGCGGGCGCAGCCGATGCTGATCTCGATCTGGTAGGGTTTGCCGGAAGCGGCGTTGGCGGCGTCCAGCTCCCGCTGGATGGAGGCGATCAGGGTGCGCACCTCCACGCTATTGCAGCCGCAGGCGATGCAGAATTCATCGCCGCCGTAGCGCGCCAGCACGCCGTTATAGTTGGCGCACACCTTTTTCAGAATGCCCGCCAGCAGCACCAGTGCGGCGTCCCCCTCCAAGTGGCCGTATGCATCGTTGATGTGCTTGAAGTGATCCAAGTCCATCATGAGGAAATGCAGCGAGCGGTTGGGGTGGCGGCGGTAATAGGGCAGCTCGCTTTCCAGATAGCGCAGCGCCACGATGCGGTTGCTGACGCCGGTCAGGGTGTCCACCGTGAACTTGGTCTGCAACACCAGCACATACACGCACACCAGCCCCAGCGCAATGCCGCAGCACAGCAGCCCGCGCCCGGGCAGCCAGCCTTGCAGTAAAAAGCCTGCTGCCGGCACAAGCGCGAGCAGCAACAGGGTTTCCAGTTCCTCTTTGGGTCTCTCCTGATCACGGCGAGCCAGCGTCCAGCCGCAATGGATAAAAGTAATGGCCAGATAGGCAAGCCCCACCAGCTCCGGCCCCAAAAACAATGTGCTGCCCCGCAGCCCTTCTGCATCCAGATAGCAGAAGCCGTTTTCGTCCCGCGCCGTCAGCAGCGCCAGCAAAAGCAGCACCAGCGGCGCGGCGCTGAGCGCCAGCTTGCGGCTATCCTCCGGCCATGTATGCCCCAGCTCTGCCTCCACATACAAAAGCACCAGCAGGCAGCACCATGCCGCCAGCAGATAAAACAAAATGCTGCACCCTGCGTTCAGACAGTAGGTCAGGGGGATGCCCAGCTCCTGCCACGCACCCAGCTGCGCCAGCGTGCTGCCATGATCTATGATCGTCAGCGCCCCGGCAGACCACAGCAGCGTCGTGAACAGCCGCCCGGGCAGGCTTTTATCCCGCATTTTCTGCTGCGCCCGCAGCAAAACTGCCAGTGTGACCAGACAGACCGCACTGACCTGAGTATGCGCAATAGCATCCATGCCGCAACGTTCTCCTTTATCTTAGGGCAGCTTTACGCCGTCCCGGCTCTTTTCATTCTTCCATCGTTTCTTTTTCACACAGACTTATTGTACCAAATCCATAACAGATATGCAACGAAAACCAAAGTTTTCGTACAAAAAGAGACACCGGAACGTCTTTCGGCGCTCCGGTGTCTCTTGAAATCATATTACTTTGCCTGCGGATGGGTGGCATCGTTGCGCAGAGCGCTTTCGCGGATCTTTTCCAGCGTCTGCTCGCTGAGGATGTGCTCTGCCTTGCAGGCGTCCTCGGCGGCGGTCTGCTCGTCCACGCCCAGCTGCACAAAGAAGTGGGTCAGCAGCTGATGGCGGCTGTAAATGCGCTGGGCGATCTCCAACCCGGGCTCCAGCAGGGTCAGGTTGCCTTCGCCGTCCACCGCGATATAGCCGTTCTCCCGCAGCTTTTTCATAGCGATGCTCACGCTGGCTTTGGTAAAGCCCAGCTCATTGACAACGTCAATGGAGCGCACTTTGCCCATACGCTGGCTCAGCATCAGGATCGTTTCAAGATAATCTTCCGCGGACTGGTGGATCTGCATGGTTTGTCCGGCCTCCTGCCTTATTCCCTCTGGGGGATTTTTCCGACAGGGTATGTGTACCTTCTGTCGTATGTTAAAGGATATCACATTTTTGCGGTTGATGCAAGTAATTCGCAGCAAGTTTGGTTGAACTAACCATATTTTTCTGCACAGAACTGCTGTTTTGCCGGTTTTGCACCGCCCCTGTTTTGTGCAAAGGGTGCAATTTACAGTGCAGCCAGATAGGCGGCGGGGCCAGCCTCGTACAGGTCGCCGCCGTGGGCGTCCAGCACAACGGTCAGGGGCATATCCTGCACGGTCAGGCGGCGCACCGCTTCACAGCCCAAGTCCGGCCATGCGATCACTTCCAGCGTCTGCACGCTTTTGGCCATCAGCGCACCGGCACCGCCCAGCGCGGCCAGATACACCGCACCGTTGCGCACCACAGCGTCTTTGACAGCGGCGTCCCGCTTGCCCTTGCCGATCATGATCTTGTTGCCAAGATCCAGCAGCCGGGGGCTCATGGCGTCCATGCGTCCGCTGGTGGTAGGCCCTGCCGAGCCGATGACCTCACCCGGGCGCTCCGGGGTGGGGCCTACATAATAGATAGCGCTGCCCTCAAGGGAAAAAGGCAGCGTTTCGCCCTTGTCCAGCGCTTCCATCATCCGCTTGTGTGCCTGATCCCGGGCGGTGTACACCACACCGGAAAGTAGCACGGTATCCCCCGCTTTCAGCGGGGCAAGCTCCTGCGCGGTGCAGGGGGTAGTCAGTCTGTATTCCATTCTTCTCCCCTCCTTACAACTCCGCGCTGGCGCGGCGGGTCACATGACAGGAAACGTTCACAGCCACCGGCAGACCCGCCACATGGGTGGGCATCTGCTCAATGGCAAGGCCAAGGCAGGTGGTCTTGCCGCCAAAGCCCTGCGGGCCGATGCCCAGTGCATTGATGGCGGCAAGCAACTCCTGCTCCAGCTGGGCGTAGTAGGGGTCGGGGTTGGGGATATCCAGCGGGCGCAGCAGCGCCTTTTTGGCAAGATACGCCACCTTGTCAAAGCTGCCGCCCACACCGATGCCCAGCACGATGGGCGGGCAGGGGTTGGAGCCCGCCAAACGCACGGTATCCACCACGAACTTTTTAAAGCCCTCCACGCCGTCGGCTGGCTTGAGCATCTGGATGCGGCTCATGTTCTCGCTGCCGAAGCCCTTGGGTGCTACCGTGATGCGGCAGCCCTCGCCGTCCACCAGATGCACCGTGATCGCCGCCGGGGTGTTATCGCCGGTGTTGCCCCGGCGCAGCGGGTCGGCCACGATACTCTTGCGCAGATAGCCGTCCGTATAGCCCCGGCGCACGCCCTCGTGGATGGCGGCTTCAAAGCTGCCGTCAATGTGCACATCGGTGCCCAGTTCCACGAACACGCAGGCCATGCCGGTGTCCTGACAGATGGGCAGGTCTTTTTCCTTTGCAGCGCTAAGGTTCGACCACAGCAGGTCTAACGTGTTCTTTGCCAGCGGCCACGGCTCTTCCTCCCGGGCTTTTTCCAGCGCAGCCTGCACGTCCTGCGGCAGCTGGGTGTTGGCCTTGATGCAGAGCCGCACCACCGTATCCGTAATGCTCTGTGCGGAGATCGTTCTCATGCCGGTATCCTCCGCTTACAGCCGTGCCACGCCGGTCTCGCGGGCAGCTTTTGCCACGGCATTTGCCACAGCTTCGGCCACGCGGGGGTCGAACGCGCCGGGGATGATGTTCTCCTCACTGCGGTCGGCATCGGTGATAAGGTCTGCAATGGCGTAGGCAGCGGCCAGCTTCATCTCGTTGTTGATATCCCGGGCGCGGACGCTGAGCGCGCCCTTGAACAGGCCGGGGAAGCACAGCACGTTGTTGACCTGATTGGGGAAGTCGCTGCGGCCGGTGGCCATCACGCGCACACCGCCCGCCTTGGCTTCATCCGGCATGATCTCCGGGGTGGGGTTTGCCATGGCAAAGACGATGGCGTCCTTGTTCATGATCTTGCACAGCTCGGTGGTCAGGATACCGGGGCGGGACACGCCGATGAACACATCCGCACCCTCCAGCGCTTCCTTCAGACCGCCCTTGATCTGGCGGGGGTTGGTCACCTCGCCCAGCCAGTTCTTGTGGGCTTCGGCGCTGTTGCAGCCCTTGTACAGGGTGCCGAACTGATCCACCGCCACGATGTCCTTGGCACCGGCGGTCATGAGCATCTTGATGATGGCGGTACCGGCTGCGCCGGGGCCGTTCAGGACGATATGCACGTCCTCCATCTTCTTATTCACCACGCGCAGAGCGTTGATGAGGGCAGCAGTGACCACGATGGCAGTGCCATGCTGGTCGTCGTGGAACACGGGGATGTCCAGTTCCCGCTCCAAGGTCTCCTCGATCTCGAAGCACTCCGGGCTCTTGATATCCTCCAGATTGATGCCGCCAAAGGTGGGTGCAATAGCCTTGCAGGCGGCAATGACGCTGGCGGCGTCGTGGGCGTCGATGCAGATGGGGAAGGCGTCCACGCCGCCGAACTCCTTGAACAGCACAGCCTTGCCCTCCATGACCGGCAGACCGGCTTCCGGGCCGATATCGCCCAGACCCAGCACGGCGGTGCCGTTGGAAACGACCGCCACCATGTTGCCCTTGAAGGTGTACTTATACACATCGTCGGGGTTTTCCTTGATCTTGCGGCAGGGCTCTGCCACACCGGGGGTGTAGGCGGTGGACAGGTCGTCGCGGGTGGCGACCTCCACCTTGCTCACGATGCCCACCTTTCCCTTGTGGGTCTCGTGCATTTCCAGAGCTGCTTTATTGTAATCCATGGTTTTATCCTCCAATTTCAGCAAAAGGCTTTCCCCCGCAGGGAAAGGCTCATACAGTTTTATTGTAACAGAACCGCCCGGGTATTTCCACCGGTTTTGCGGCATTTCCCGCCCCAAAGCGGGCAAAAGTGATACCTGTGCCGGGCGGCATTTGTGGAATTTTAGCAAAAATCTTTTCTTTTCGCATTTTTCCGTTATAATAGTAAGGTATGATATTTGCATTCTCCGTGAAAACGGTCTGCTATTTTTAGGAGGTACCTCTTTTGAAACGCAATACCAAGACCCTGTTGTGTGTGCTGTGCGCGGCAGCCGCTGTGCTGTGCGTCGTTTTAGCCTGCTTTATGCTGACCAAAAAGCAGAGCAGCACCACGGCATCCTCTGCCGCATCCGGCGCAAGCGTGTCCGTCTACGGCAAGGTGTCGGATTTCGATTATGCCAGCTTTGATTACTCTGAAGGGCTGGACGATAACGGCCACTGGACCGGCATCCGTGCACTGGACTATGTGACCTTGCCGGATGATGTGTCCGCGCTGCCGCTTTCCAAGGCCGACATCGAACCCACCGAGACCGAGATCCAGACCCAGATCGACACTTTGCTGAACCAGTTCGCCACCACCCAGAACATCACCGACCGGGCAGCCCAGAGCGGCGACACCGTGAACATCGACTATTCCGGCGCGGTGGACGGTGTAGTCTTTAACGGTGGCACCGCCACCGGCTACGACCTGACGCTGGGCAGCCACTCCTTTATTGACGGCTTCGAGGATCAGATCATCGGCCACAATATCGGCGATACCTTTGATGTGACTGTTACTTTCCCGGAGGGCTACGGCGACTCCACCGACGCCGAGGGCAACACCGTCACCCTCAGCGGCAAGGAAGCCGTGTTCAGCGTGACCCTGAACGCCATCACCCAGAGCGTTGTGCCCACCCTGACCGACGAGTGGGTGGAGACAAACTTTGCCGCCAGCGACGACCTGCACACCGCAGACGCCCTGCGCCAGTACTTTGACAGCGCCCTGTACGCCAACAATCTGGACAACGCCGTGATGGACTATCTGCTCAATAACGCCACCTTCAAGGAGATCCCCACCCAGATCACCAGCTATTACATCCGCATGTTCCTGAACTACCACTCCCAGCTTGCCGCCCAGTACGGCATGGAGCTGGATGCCTACGCACAGGCTAAGGGCTACGCCGATGCCAACGCGATGCTGGCAGATTCCGACGCCTACTTTGAGCATCTGGCTAAGCAGGATCTGGTCTTTCAGGCCATTGCGGAGCAGCTGGACATTACCCCCACGCAGGAGCAGATCGACAGTGCCAACAGCTCCTACGCCGACACCTACGGCGCACAGCGCAGTATGCTGAACGCTTTGCAGCTGACAGTGCTGGACAAGGTGGAGGAAAGCGCCGTGCTTTCCTAACAACGGTCAAAAAACGATTTAAAATGGCTTCCGCTGCGCTCTAGCCATGTTCAGCGGAAAAGATTTTTTAATTGAGCAATGCCGGAGCGTCTGCGGACGCTCCGGCATTGCATTTTCACGGGAGGGGGCGTAGAGGGAAGCGGCAGAGAACGAACCCCCTCAGCTTCGCTGCGCTCAGCAGCTCCCCCAAGGGGACGCCTTTGAGTTATGCCACTAACTTTGCCGCCACCACCAAAAGCCGTCCCCTTGGGGAAGGTGGCTTGACGCGAAGCGGCAAGACGGAAGGGGTATCTCGGCATCTGCCGTTCCCCTTCACGCCCCCCTTCGTGAAAATAGCGTTTGGAGCGCTCCGCAGAGCGCGACAAACGCGAAATTATAAATATTCTTTCCGCTGAATATGGCCAAAGCGCACGCGGCGGCCATTTAAAATCGTTCCACGGCAGGAAAAAAGGCCGCTGCACGGTAAGGTGCAGCGGCCTTTTGGTTTTCCACATTTTTACTTTGCAGTGTTGATAAAGTTGCGGTTATCCCACAGGTACTTGATACCGGAGATGGCGGTCACAGCAGCCACCAGCCAGCACAGGGCGATGGAGACCACCACCACGATGGAAACGCTTTCCACCGTGCCGCGGTAGCTCAGCGCCGTGCCAAAGAAGTAGAAGATGATGCTCAGCATCTGCAATACGGTCTTTACCTTGCCCCACATATTGGCGGCGATCACCTTGCCGTCCTTGGCACCGGCGGCCACCATGCGCAGACCGGACACCGCAAACTCGCGCGCCAGAATGATGCACAGCACCACGGGGCTGCACACGCCGTCCCGCAACATATAGATGAAGGCCACGGTGGTCAGCAGCTTGTCGGCCAGCGGGTCGGCAAACTTGCCAAAATCGGTGACCATGTGCCACTTGCGTGCCAGATGGCCGTCCAGAAAGTCGGTGAAGCTGGCAGCGGCAAACACGATGCCTGCCAGCAGGTAGAAGGCGGCGTTGAATGTACCGTCCACGATGCCGTCCAGACTGGTCAGGGACACAAAGATCATGAACACCGGCACCAGAATGATGCGGGTCAGGGTAAGTTTATTGGGCAGATTCATAGGTTTTATCCTCCAATCGTTATTTTACGACCGTACCATACAGATCGTAAAGGTCGCTGTCCTCTACCAGCACATCATAGAACTGGCCGGGGTACAGCGGTTCCTCGCTGGAAACGCAGACGCAGCCGTCCACCTCCGGCGCATCGCCGGTGGTGCGGCAGAGGTACAGGCCGTTTTCCTCGTCAATGCCGTCGCACAGAACGTGCACGGTCTGGCCTACCTTTTCAGCCTGCTTCTGCGCCATGATGCCGGTCTGGATCTGCATCACCAGCTCGGCGCGCTTGTCCTTGACCTCCTGCTCGATCTGGCCGTCCATCTTGGCGGCCACGGTGTTCTCCTCGGCAGAGTAGGCAAAGCAGCCCAGACGGTCGAACTGCACCTCCTTGACGAAGTTGCACAGATCCTCGAACTGCTCCTCGGTCTCGCCGGGGAAGCCAGCGATCAGGGTGGTGCGCAGGGTGATGCCGGGGATCTCGCGGCGCAGCTTGCCGATCACCTCCAGCAGCTCCGCGCGGTTGGAGCGGCGGTTCATGTTCTTGAGGATGGTATCGTTGCAGTGCTGGATGGGCAGGTCAAGGTAAGGCACAACCTTCTCGTTGCGCTTCATGGCGGCGATAAATTCATCGGTGATGCGCTCCGGGTAGGCGTACATGATGCGAATCCATTCCAGCCCCGGCACCTTGTTCAGCTTGTCCAGCAGCTCACAGATGCTGCCGGGCTTGCCCCAGTCCTCGCCGTAGGCGGTGGGGTCCTGCGCCACAACAATCAGTTCCTTCACGCCCTCACCCGCCAGCCAGCGAGCCTCGGCTACGCAGTCGGCCATATCGCGGCTGTGCAGCGGGCCGCGGATGCCCGGAATGGCGCAGTAGTGGCAGCGGTTGTTGCAGCCCTCGGCGATTTTTAAGTACGCATAGTGGGCGGGCGTGCCGATGACACGCTTGCCGCCCAGCGGGAAGTCCTTTTTGGCACCGTAGCTTTCGAGGTGATCCTCGCCGTGGAACAGCCGCTCCACGATGGTGTCAATGGCCTTGTTGGAGGCACAGCCCACAACAGCGTCCACCTCGGGGATCTCTTCCTCGATCTGGCTGCGGTAGCGCTCGGCAAGGCAGCCGGTAACGATGACCTTCAGGTTCGGGTTCTGCTGCTTATAAGTGCAGGCTTCCAGAATGTTTTCAATGGCCTCGGTCTTGGCGCTCTCGATAAAGCCGCAGGTGTTCACAAGAATGACATCGGCTTCGGCCAGATCGGCCACGGTCTCGTGCCCGGCAGACAGCAGGATGTGCACCATCACATCCAGATCCACCTGATTTTTCGGGCAGCCAAGGGAAATACACGCAATTTTCATAAGGGATGATACTCTCTTTCTCTTTTGAGGGATTACGATTTGATGTTTTTTCACGGGAGGATTTTAGAACGGACTCCCTCAGTCAAAACCTGACGGTTTTGACAGCTCCCTCTGAGAGGGAGCCTTTGGCATGGCGGGAAGGTTTCTTATCGCGCCTAAAACTTTAGCGACAGGGCTAACGGCGTGCGCCCTCTCAGTCACCTGCGGTGACAGCTCTCCCAAAGGGAGAGCCAAGAGCACTGCCGGAAACTTCCTCCTTATACTTAACACTTTAGCGATGAGCTTTACGGCTTGGCTCTCCCTCCGGGAGAGCTGGCGCGGGAGCGCCTGAGAGGGCTTGGCGCCCCCTTGGGGGAGCTGGCGAGCGTAGCGAGACTGAGGGGGTATTGCGGGAGCGCCTGAGAGGGCGTTTTACCCCTCCTCCACCCTGCGGATGGCTTCTTTGATGGTGGGGTAGGCAAAGCCGCGGCGCTGCAACGCGGCCACCACAAGGTCACGGCGGCCGATGGCCAGCTTTTTGCGGTAGCGGCTGTCCACCAGCGCGGCGGCAACTTCCAGCTCCGGGTCATCGCCGTCCTCCGGGGCGTAGACCGCTTCCAGCGCACCTGCCACCTCGGCGGGGGCAAGCCCCTTCTGGCGCAGGCTCTGGGCGGCGGCGCGGCGGCTTTTGCGGGCGGCCAGCAAGCTGTGCGCCCGTGCTTCGGCGTAGCGGGCATCGTTCACATAGTCCAGCTGCACCATCTCCGCCACAGCGGCGGCAGCGGCCTGCTCGGTATAGCGGCGGCAGAGTCGCTCATACAGCATATTGGCAGAGACCTCCTGCCCGGCCAGCGTTTCCAGCGCACTCGCCCGCGCCTTGGCGGGGTCTGCACACTTTTCCGCATCCGGGCGGGGTCGGCGGCGGTAAAAGGCCATTTAGTCCTCCACCATGATGTCCAGCTCGCTCTCGCTGCTGCGGGTAGGAGCCTTGACCACCGGCTCCTTTGCGGCGGCGGGGTCGGCGGGCTTCTCCGCTGCTGCGGCGGCTGCGCGGCCTGCCGGGCGGCGAGTGGCGTACAGCTTATCCGCGTTGGCGCGGATCTGCCCCTCGATGTCATTGGCGATCTCGGGGTTGTCCTTCAGGAACTGCTTGGCGTTGTCACGGCCCTGACCCAGACGGATATCGCCGTAGTTGAACCATGCACCGCTCTTCTGCACGATGCCCAGCTTGACGCCCACATCAATGAGCTCGCTCATTTTGGAGATGCCCTCGCCGAACATGATGTCGAACTCGGCTTCACGGAACGGCGGAGCCACCTTGTTCTTGACGATCTTGGCGCGGGTGTGGTTGCCGATGAACTGACCGGAGGAGTCCTTCAGGCCTTCCACGCGGCGGATATCGATACGCACCGAGGCGTAGTACTTCAGGGCACGGCCGCCGGTGGTCACCTCCGGGTTGCCGTACATGACGCCCACCTTCTCGCGCAGTTGGTTGATGAACACGCAGACCGTGTTGGTCTTGCCGATGACGCTGGTCAGCTTACGCATGGCCTGACTCATCAGACGTGCCTGCAGACCCACATGGCTGTCGCCCATCTCGCCCTCGATCTCGGCGCGGGGCACCATGGCGGCTACCGAGTCCACTACGATGGCGTCGATGGCACCGGAGCGCACCAGTGCTTCGCAGATCTCCATGGCCTGCTCGCCGGTGTCCGGCTGGCTGACCAGCAGGTTGTTGATGTCCACGCCCAGTGCCTCGGCATAGGTGGGGTCCAGTGCGTGCTCAACGTCGATAAAGGCCACCTCGCCGCCCTTCTTCTGGGCTTCGGCAAGGATGTGCAGTGCCAGCGTGGTCTTACCACTGGATTCCGGGCCGTACACCTCGATGATGCGTCCGCGCGGCACACCGCCCACGCCCAGCGCCAGATCCAGCCCCAGACTGCCGGTGGAAATGGCATCCACCTGCATGGAGGCATTGTCGCCCAGCTTCATGACGGCGCCCTTGCCGAACTGCTTTTCGATCTGCGCCAGCGCCGTAGCCAGCGCGTCCTTCTTGGCTTCCGGCTCGGTCTTTTGGGTAGCCGGTGCAACGTTGTTGTTCTGATTTTTTGCCATAGCCTGCTGCTCCTTTTATCCTTTGGGCCCGCAGAGGGCGGGCTGTGCTTCGCTTTCCTTCTTAGTATAACACAAAATCAAAATATTACAACAAGAAGTTGTTTGTTTTTTCCAATTTATTTTGGGCGATAAGCGATCACGCAGCGGTCGTTGCCGCCAAAGTCCTGTATGCAGCGGATATCTGCCCAGCCGTTCTCCGCCAGCAGGGCGGTTACGGCTTCCCGCTGCTGCCAGCCGATCTCCAGCACCAGCGCCCCGCCGGGGCACAGCGCATTTTGGTAGTGCTGCGCCAGCGCACGATAGAACACAAGGCCGTCCTCCCCGGCTTCCAGCGCCATGGCAGGTTCCTGCGCCACCTCGGGCTGCAGCTGCTCCATCTCGGCGGCGGTCAGGTAGGGTGGGTTCGAGACGATGAGTTCCAGCTGCCCCTCCGGCAGGGTCTCCCAGTAGGTGAACAGGTCGCCCTGCACCGGCTGCACCGCGTAGGCGGGCTTTTTGCCTGCCCGCAGTGCGTTCAGCGCCGGGCCCCAGTCAAAAGCAGGGGCATCCGCCTGCTCAAGCGCAGAGGGCTCCAATACATTTTCGGTCTGTCTGCCCTGCCCGGTCAGGGCGCAGCGGGCGTTCTTTTCCAGATAGACAAAGGCCGCAGGGCTTTTTTCCACGCAGGTCACCTGCGCAGCGGGGCAGAAGCGCTTGACCCCCAGCCCCAGACAGCCTGTCCCGGCGCAGAGGTCCAGCACCCGGGGCGATTCGATGCCCGCAAGGGTCTCGGCGGCGGCCTGCGCCACCACCTCGGTATCTGCCCGGGGACAGAGCACCCCGGGGCCTACCGCCAGCTCAAAATCTAAAAAGCTCCAGCTGCCGCAGAGATATTGCAGCGGCTCTCGCGCAGCGCGGCGGGTGCAGAGGGCTTCCAGCACCGCCGCCTGCTCTGCGGTCAGCGGACGGTCGGAAAGGCGCACGTCCCGCCCGGTCGCCAGCCGGAACAGCTCCCGCGCGTCAAAATCCGCGTCCGGGCAGCCTGCGGCGGTCAGCCGCTGCTCCACCTCCCGCACGGCTGCGCGGGGGAGCATTGCTTCGCTTACCATTTGCCCTCCTCCGGGGTCTCGGGCAGCACGGGGGTGATGGCGGCAATGGCCACCTCAATCATGCTGTCGTCCGGTTCAAAGACGGTGAGGTGCTGCACCCAGATGCCCGGCTGCCGGATGATGCGGGTAGCGATGTTATCCGACCGGCCGCACCACTTGAGCAGCTCGTAGCTGATGCCCATGACCAGCGGCAACAGCAGCAGCTTGCACACCACCCGCAGGCCGATGCTGCCCCACGGCAGCACGCTGTACAAGAACACGCTGACGATGACCACCAGAATGAGGAAGCTGGTGCCGCAGCGGGGATGGAAGCGGGTGTACTTGCGCACGTTCTCCACGGTCAGCGGGTCGCCCGCCTCGTAGCAGGCAATGGTCTTGTGCTCCGCACCGTGGTACTCGAATACCCGGTGGATCTCCTTCATTTTGGAAATCGCCACCATATAGGTCAGGAAGATGGCCACCTTCAGCACCGCTTCCAGCACCACCTTGCCCCAGCGCCCCAGCGGCAGCAGACGGTTCACCCCGCCCACAAGGAAGGTGGGCAGCACGGTGAACAGCAAAATCGCCAGCAGACCGCCCAGCACCGCCGCAACAGCAAGCAGTGCATTCTCGGCTTTTTCTCCCAGATGCTCCCCCACCCATTTTTCAAAAGCGGTCTCCTCCTCGGCGGGGTCATAGTCGTCCCCCATGCTCACCTGTGCCGAGTACATCATATAGCGGTAGCCCACGATCATGCTCTCGATCATGGAAATGGCGCCGCGCACCAGCGGGATCTTCGTCCATACCCCGTGGGTGGGGGTTGGGTCAAGCTTGGTCTCAATGGTGCCGTCCGGCTTGCGCACAGCGCAGCATATCTGCTTGGGGCCACGCATCATGATGCCCTCCATCAGTGCCTGCCCGCCCACGCTGGTCTTAAAGCGTTCCTTTTTAGGTTGATTCATTGGCTTCTCCCGATACCCGCCCCTGCCGCTTGCGGCAAAGGGCGGTCTTTTTGTATTTTATCCGGGTCAAGGCCCGGGCAAAGCTTATTCTAGCACACAAATGTGACAAAATCTGCGTTTTGGACGCTACTCACGCCTTATGGTACAGCGGCAGACCCAAAGTGACCACAGTGCCGCGCCCGAGGGTACTCTTGATATCCAGCGTGCCGTCCAGTGCGGTCATGATGGAATCCACCAGCGCCAGACCGATGCCGCTGCCGCGCACCGAGTTGCTGCCCTTGTAGAACTTGGTCTTTACGTTTTCCAGATCCTCCGGCGGGATGCCGCGTCCCTGATCGATGATCTCCACAAAGGCTTTGTACTCCCCTGCCCACAGCTTGACCGTGATGCGCCCGCCGGGGGCGGAGTATTTGATGGCGTTATCCAGAATATTGATGAACACCTGCCGCAGACGGTCCGGGTCGGCGTAGACAGGGATCATCTCCTCCGGCTCGGTGTAGTGGAGCAGCAGCCCCTCCTGCCGGATGCGTGCTTCGCAGAAGAGCACCGCATCGGTCAGTTCTGCCACCAGGTCCAGCGGGCGGCACTCCATGCAGATGCGTCCGTTCTGCAGGCGGCTGAAATCCAGCAGCTCCTCCACCATATTGTTCAGCCGCCCGGTCTCGTTGTTGATGATCTCCAGCCCCTTGCGGTAGTTCTCGTCGGTGGGGTCGTCCAAGGTCATCAAGGTCTCCACCCAGCCCCGGATGGAGGTAAGCGGGGTGCGCAGCTCGTGGGACACCGAGCTGATGAACTCGTTCTTCATCTTCTCGGTCTCTTCCAGCCCCTCGGCCATCTGGTTGATGGTGCCGCGCAGCCGGTCCACCTCGTCGTGGGGGTCGCCGGTCAGGGGCAGACGCACATCCAGCTCGCCCCGGGCGATGCCGGCGGCGGTGCGCTCCACCTGCCCCAGCGGCACCACGATGCCCCGCACAAAGTACAACCCGGACATGACCGTAAACAGCAAAATTGCCACTGCAATGAATCCGCTGACGATGACGGCGTTTTTGACCTGCCGCTCCACCAGCGCCAAACTGGTGACCAGCCGCAGAGCCGCCACGTCCTCGGCATCGTAGGGCACCAGCGAGCAGGCCGCCATGACCATCTCACCGGACTGGGTGCGGTACACCGCCACGCCCAGACCATCCGGCGCACCGAGCGCCTGCTCAAAGTCCTTGCTGCTGACGATGCCCTCCGCATCCGTACCGCTGGAGGAGGCGATCACGCCGCCGTAGCTGTCCAGCAGCATGAACTCGTATTTATCCTTATCGGCAAACTGCTCTACCATGCGCCGCAGCGCCAGACTGCGGCTGGCAGCGGCGCTCTGGGCGGTATCGCCGGTATACATTTTCAGCTGACCGGTCACCGAGGAGAACCGCCGGTACATGATCTGCTGCACACTGCCGTAGTAGCTGCGGGTATAGCTGTACAAAAACATTGCTTCGGCCAGCAGCACCACCAGTACGGTGATGAGCAGGTTGCCCCGCAACCAGCGGCGGGTGATACCGCTTCGCATAACAGTGTCCTCCTTTCGGTGAGTATAGACGATTGGAAATGGTCTCCGGACTACCCCTTCCGTCATCGCCTACGGCGATGCCACCTTCCCCAAGGGGACGGCTTCAGCGGCAGCGGGAAAGTTTACGGCAGCACCCAAAGGCGTCCCCTTGGGGGAGCTGGCGCGTAAGCGCCTGAGGGGGTAGGTTTTATTCCTCCCACCGGTAGCCGTAGCCCCACACGGTCATGATGTGGGTGGGGTGGCTGGGCTCGTCCTCCACCTTCATGCGCAGGCGGCGGATGTTCACATCCACGATCTTTACATCACCGAAGTAGTTCTCGCCCCAGACCCCTTTCAGGATCTTTTCGCGCACCAGCGCGGTACCCGGGTTGCGGAAGAACAGCTCCATGATCTGGAACTCCACCTGCGTCAGCTCAATGGGCTGACCGGCTTTCAGCAGCACGCGGCGGTTCTCGTCCAGCACAAACTCGCCGCTGGTCAGGGTGCCCAGCGGGGTGTCCTCCCGGCTGTCCCCTTCCTTGGTGCGGATGACCCGGCGGCACAGCGCCTCCACCCGCGCCAGCAGCTCGCTGACGCTGAAGGGCTTAGTCATGTAATCGTCTGCGCCGATGGACAGCCCGCGGATCTTATCCTGCTCCTGCCCCTTGGCGCTGAGGATAATGATGCCGATCTGCTGGTCGGTGCGGCGGATGGTCTCGCACAGCGAGAACCCGTTCATGCCCGGCAGCATCACGTCCAGAATAGCGGCATCGCAGCCGGGTTTCTGCGCCAGCAGCGGCAGGGCGGCTTCGGCGCTTTCGGCCTCCACCACCTCCATCCCCGCATGGCGCAGGTTCAGGGCGATCATATCGCGGATATTGGCTTCATCTTCTACAACAAGCACTCGTACCATGCAGCATCCTCCATTCCTTAATTCAGCAGATACAACGCCTTGGAAAGGCGGTAGTTTGTGTCGGCAAGCAAAACGCCCGGGCCCATTTTGGCCTGCACCTGACGGGACGCCACCACGCCCAGCCGGGTCCAGCCGGTGGAGTTGGCCGAGGTCCTTGCCAGCCGTACCGTCAGCACCAGCTCATCCTCGTCTACGGTGCGCAGCTCCACTGCGCCGTCATATTCCTCGCTGTCGGTCAATTTCAGGTTGCCCTCCCACTCGGCGGGCAGCTCGATATAACAGTTGGTCTCCTCGTCCAGCAGGCCAAAGCTTTTTTCCGGGTGGCTGCTGGTGTAGTCCATCCAGACGATAAAGTCCATGCGGCGGCTCTGGCTCAGGTTCAGCAGACCCGCCTCGTCCGGCTGGGTAGGGATCTCCACGATGCCGTCCCCGTCCAGATCCCGGCTGATCAGCGTGGGCACGTTGCGCAGAGAATCGTTATACAGCCGCTGGCTGCTGATCCTTGTGGCGGGCACCATCTGCTGGCTGTTCTCATCGTAGCACAGCAGCACCGAGGCCAGATTGTTGCCGGAAATACCGGTCCAGCCGTCCAGCACCAGATAATGCCGCCCGTCCGCGCCCGCGCCCGCTGCCACCGAGGCGCAGCCGGAAAACTTATCTGCGGAAAGGCCGTTGACCGCCACCTGCCGGAAGCTGCCCTCCCGGTCTGCGGTCAGCAGCTCGATCTGCACGCTGCCGTCCTCCTGTGTGGACATCAGGATCAGATCCTGACTGCTGCCGCCGGTGATATTTTCCACCAAATACTGCTCGTACTGCTGCTCCAGAATGGTGGACAGGGTGCCGTTCTGGTAGGAATACACCGCCAGATAGTGGTCATTCTGGGCGGCGGTATAGCCCACCACCAGCTGGCAGCTGTCTGTATCCTGCAATTGGGCAAGGCTGACGTTCTCCACCGTTTCGGCAAGACCCTCCACGCTCTGGCGCACCTGCCAGCTTCCGGTATCATCCCGCTGCAAAATGGCCACGCAGACGTTGGCCGTCTGGGCGGTGGTATACAGCACCGCCGCATCCTGCTGACCGTCGCCATCCAGATCCTGCAGCACAAAGGGAGAAAGCAGCTCGCCCTGAATGGGATATTTCAGCTGGGCGCTCTCTCCCAGCCAGTCGTTCAGGGCAGTTTGCAGCGCACCGTAATCACCGGAAAGTTTCGGGGCACGCAGCAACTCCTCTACCTGTGCCTTTTCGTTGGCCGGCAGCAGCGTCTGGCAGCTGCACAGCACAAAGCACAGCAGCGTACACAGCACAAGCCGCAGCTTGCGGGTCCTGTTCATACCGGTCAACCTCCTTCCGGGCATAAAATGCTATTTTCAGTATACCACACTTTGCAGGCACAAAAAAGGGGGTGGGCATATCTGGCGCTTGCGCGTGGGACGATTTGAAATGCGCGCCGCGTGCGCTTTGCGCATATTCAGCGGAAAGATTATTTTTATTTGTAGTTTCGAAACGCCTGCGGGCGTTTCAAAACTACTTTTTCACGGGTGGGGTAGTGGAGGAAAACGGCAGGTTTACCCCTTCCGTCATCGCCTACGGCGATGACACCTTCCCCAAGGGGACGGCTTCAGCGGTGGCGAGAAACTTTGCGGCAGCACCGAAAGGCGTCCCCTTGGGGGAGCTGGCAAAGCCGGAGGCTTTGACTGAGGGGGTAACCCCCTATAACAAAAAAGAAACCACTGCACAATGCTGTGCAATGGTTTCTCTTGTTACTGTATCAAACAGTTAGAGCAGGATCAGACGAGCTCCAGAACTGCCATCTCAGCTGCATCGCCGCGGCGAGCGCCGATCTTGATGATGCGGGTGTAGCCGCCGTTGCGGTCAG
>OLGM01000157.1_pt1 | contig 49812 bp, 48 predicted proteins | sample 1606001 | NCBI WGS metagenome assembly OLGM01 (sample SAMN03283294) | human gut metagenome | biome: human-associated habitat; material: feces | host: Homo sapiens | place: Peru | collected 2012
AAGGTTTTACTTTAATAGAATTACTAGCGGTAATAGTAGTACTAGCAATCATTGCACTAATAGCTACACCAATAGTAATGAATACAATTAAAAATGCAAAGAAAGGAGCAGCAGAAAGAACAGCAGATAACTACATCAAACAAGTAGAGACAGCAGTAGCAGAAGCTAAGTTAGAAAATAAGTCAGTACCAAATGGAACATATGATATAGATGGTAATGGAAATCTAACAGGTGCCGCACTACCAGATGGTAAATTAGAAATTGATATGAGTGGAAATAAACCAACATCAGGAAAAGTAACCATATCTAATGGAGGAGTATCATCTACAGATACAACGATGACAGTTGGAGATTATAATGTAAAATATAATCAAGAGAAGAGTAAGTACGAGGCGACGGAAAAAGGAAGCACATCATCAACAGTGGTGTATAGATGGTCAGAAGATTTAATAAAAATAGGTGATACAATAGATCCAAGCGATACTACAAAATATACAAAAGATCCAAGCACATTAGAAAAAAATCATTATTTAAAACATATATTAGATAAAGATAATAAAGTAATAGAATCATATGCATGTGCAATATTAAAAGGCAACGAATATTGTTTAACTGATGATGAATATGGATGGTCAGAAAATGAAGCTAATTATAAAGGAAATATGTTAATTTTAAAAAAATTAAGAGATGCAAAAATTGAAGGAGTAAGCTGTCAATTCACTGAGGACGAATCCGACTGCGGCGACGGCTCTGCAAGGTTAGTAGTTGATTCAGGTGGTGTTAGTGCGGGCGTCCCTAATGACCTCAGATGCGGCGTTGTTGTAAATGCTGGTTCGTGGTGCTGGTTATAATAGTCTCGTGTTCTACATTTAAAACCATATGCTACAATAACTATATAAGATAGAGAAAATCTATCTTTTTTAATTGATTATTTTATTTTAAATATGTATAATAATCATAGGTGAAATTATGAAGCAGGAAAATATAAGAAATTTTTCCATCATTGCTCATATCGATCATGGTAAGAGTACCTTAGCAGATCGTATTTTGGAACTTACTGGAGCAATAGATGAGAGAGAAAAACAGGATCAATTATTAGATAACATGGAACTTGAAAGAGAACGTGGAATTACAATTAAATTAAATGCTGTAAGACTTAAATATCATTATAAGGATGAAGATTATATGTTAAACTTAATTGACACTCCTGGACATGTCGACTTTACATATGAAGTGTCACGTAGCTTAGCAGCATGTGAAGGAGCTATTCTTGTTGTTGATGCAGCACAAGGAATAGAAGCTCAGACTTTAGCAAATCTTTATCTAGCTTTGGATAATGATTTAACAATTATTCCTGTTATAAATAAAATAGATTTACCTAATGCTGATCCTGAAAAAGTAAAAAAAGAATTAATGGATACCTTAGGGTTTAATGAAGATGAAATAATTTTAACAAGTGCGAAAAATGGTATTGGTATTAAAGAATTAGTTGAAACAATTATTGAAAAAGTACCTAGTCCTAAAGGTAATAAAAAAGATAAATTACAAGCTTTAATATTCGATAGTATATATGATCCTTACCGTGGTATTATTACTTTATCTAGAGTAGTGGATGGTAGTGTTAAAGTTGGAGATAAAATAAAAATGATGGCAACTGGTGCCACCTATGATATTACAGAAATTTTAGTTCATAGTCCTAAAGAGGTTAAAGTCGATGAGTTATATGCTGGAGAAGTAGGGTGTATATGTGCTAGTATCAAAAGTATTAATGATGTAAAAGTCGGAGATACTATTACTAATGCTTTAAATCCTGCAAGTAAACCTTTGCCAGGATATAAACCTATGAAACCAATGGTATTCTGTGGACTTTATCCAATTGAATCATCACGTTATCCAGAACTTCGTGAAGCGTTAGAAAAATTAAAATTAAATGATGCGTCTTTAGAGTTTGAACCAGAAACATCAAAAGCTTTGGGTTTTGGATTTAGATGTGGTTTTTTAGGACTTCTACACATGGATATTATTGAGGAGAGAATTGAAAGAGAATTTAAAATAGATTTAATTGCAACATCTCCTTCTGTTGTTTACGAAGTAACTTTAACTGATCATTCTACCGTAATGATTGATAGCCCAGTTAAAATGCCTGATAAGCAAAAAATATTAGATATTAAAGAACCATATATCAGAACTAACATCTTTGTGCCTAGTGAATATATAGGTCCAATAATGGAATTATGTCAAGATAAACGTGGTAATTATATTTCTATGGAATATTTAGACCCTACACGTGTTAATATTCATTATGAAATTCCACTATCAGAAATAGTATACGATTTTTTTGATAAGTTAAAATCTACAACTAAAGGTTATGCATCTTTCGATTATGAATTAATTGGGTATAAAAGTAGTAATTTAGTTAAAATGGATATTTTACTTAATGGTGAAGTTGTAGATGCTTTAAGTATAATTGTACATAAAGATTTTGCTTATAAACGTGGTAGAGGTGTTGTTGAACAGTTGCGTAAACTAATTCCACGCCAACAATTTGAAGTTCCAATTCAAGCTTGTCTTGGAAATAAAGCAATTGCTCGTGAGACTGTTAAAGCAGTACGTAAAGATGTTTTAGCAAAGTGTTATGGTGGAGATGTTTCTCGTAAAAGAAAACTACTTGAAAAACAAAAAGAAGGTAAGAAAAGAATGAAAATGGTAGGTAGTGTTGAGATACCTCAAGAAGCTTTCTTAGCTGTTTTAAGTATGGAGGATGAAAAATGACAATAGGAGAATTAACAAAAATTGCTAATGAATATTTAGAAGAAACTATTTCTCTTGAAGCTTTAGCAACTCGCCATGGTATTTCCAAAACAACTTTAATTAGATATTTTAATGGTGAACAATTAATTACTTTACCAACTAATTTACAAGAAAAAGTAGATATAAAAAAGAGAAAAAATTGGATAGAAGGAAAGTCTACTAGTGGTAATTTAGGGCATACAACATTACCAAAAGAACAAATTCAAAAAATAGCTATGTTTTCTATTAAAAATAATTTATCTTTAAGGCAAATAGCTGATATAACTAAAACTAATTATTCTACATTATATAATCTATTTACAATCGATAATCTTGGTATTGATTTGTATTTACAATTATTAACATTATATGGAGAAAATAAAAAAACAAAAAGAAAATAATCACTTTTGATGACTATTTTCTTTTTGTTTTGGAACAATAGCTTTCATAAATTCAACTTCTAACATACTAGGATATATGTATCTTTCTACTGTTCCTATTAAAAGATTTTTACTATCCATTTTTGTATAATCAATATCTAGTGGACCACAAGGAAGACTTTTACTTTTTTCTAAAACAAATTCTCTTATAAATATTCTTATCGTTCTTCCATTTCCTTCTCTAAAAGGATGAACCATAATTAAATCATGATAGAATGGAGCAATATAAAAAGCTAATTCTGAAATTGAGGAAATATTTTTGATTTTATTTAAATCACTAAGAATTTCATCTAAAGATTTTATGATATTTTTAGGATCGCAGAAACTTGTTCTATCTTTTCCTAAAGTACATAATCTTATTTCTCCAGCAAATGGATATATTTTGCCAAAAACAAATTTGTGGATTTTTTTCAAATCTTCAATATCAAAATTTTTACATATTGGTTTTAAATATAAAGCTGCAATTGTTGTTCTAGTAATGTCTTTTTCTATTTCTTTTAATTTATCACTATCAGTAATATTTAAATTATTCTTTAAAACATTCGTTCCTTCAATTAAATAATCATCCCAATGATCTTTTTCCATTATAACCATCCTTAACTTTAGTCTTTTTTTTACCACTATTTTTTGTTTTAATGTCAACACTTACTTCTTCAAAGCTAATATTCGCATCTGCTTGCCTAAGTGCTTCCTTAAGTTCTTTAAGCCTCTCTATCTTATCCATACATAACACATCCTTACTTTATTTTATCATATTTTTCTAATATGTACTATTATATTTGCTTAAGAATAATCATTTTGCTATAATGGTTATAGAAAAGAGAATGCCTATGAAGTCGTGTTATATCCATATTCCATTTTGTAAAACAATTTGTTCCTATTGTGATTTTTGTAAATTTTATTATAATAAAAAATGGATTTTAAAATATTTAGAACAGTTGCAAAAAGAAATAGATCTAAATTATAAAGGTGAAAAATTAAGTACGATATATATAGGTGGAGGAACACCAACATCACTTGATTATAATGAATTAAAATATTTATTAGATATAATAAAAAAATTAAAATTAAGTAATAATTATGAATATACGATTGAAGCTAATGTCGAAACTTTAGATTTAGATAAGATAAAATTATTGAAAGAATATGGTATAAATAGAGTAAGTATTGGTGTTGAGAGTATTGTAGAAAAAAATATTAAGTTTCTAGAACGTCATCACACTAAAGAAGATATTGTTAAGGTTATTGATTTATTAAAACAAGAAGGTATTAATAATATTAATATTGATTTAATTTATGCTTTACCAAAACAACGTATGGATGATTTAAAAATAGACTTAGACTTCTTTTTAAGTTTAGATATTCCACATATCTCAACTTATTCACTTATGATAGAGCCTCACACCAAATTATATATAAATAGTGTTAAGAATATTGACGAGACATTAGATTTAGAGATGTATAATTATATTTGTAAGATATTAAAAGATAATGGATATAATCATTATGAAATAAGTAATTTTTCTAGAGATAATTTTGAATCAAAACATAATTTAACTTATTGGAATAATGAAGAGTATTATGGCTTTGGTGTAGGTGCGAGTGGATATGTAAATGATATTCGTTATGATAATACACGAAGTATTAACAAATATTTAGATTGTAATTATCGTTTTGGTGAGGAAAAAATAGATTTTAATACGAAAGTTGAAAATGAATTTATTTTAGGCTTCAGAAAATTTAAAGGAATTAATAAAAAAGAATTTTATGATAAATATCAAATAGATATTGATAGTTTAGATATAATAAAAAAATTAAAAGAAGAAAAGAAAGTGTTTGAAGATGAAGATAATATATTTATAAATCCAAAGTATATTTATACATCTAATCAAATATTAATAGAGTTTTTAGGAGGAAATTATGAACAAAGAAGAAATATTTAAAGTAGAAATAGATTATGTATTTAATACAAAGTTAAAAGAAAATTTGAAGACGCTAGTGAATTTATTACCAGATTATTTTTTTGAAATACCAGCATCATCTACAGGAAAATATCATCCATCTTTTGCTTTGGGAGAAGGTGGTCTTGTAAGACACACTAAAGCTGCTGTAAGAATTGGTTACGAGCTTTTAAATGATAATTGTATTGGTAATGTTTTTAATGATAATGAAAAAGATTTAATTATTATGGCACTTCTTATGCATGATGGTTGTAAATCAGGTCTTACTCATGGACAATATACAGTAGTAAATCATCCTCTTATTGTTTCGAAGTTAATTCAAGATAATAAAGATAAATTAACACTAACTGATGATGAATTAAATTTGTTGTGTTCGATGATAGAAACTCATATGGGAGAATTTAATAAAGATTTTAAAGGTAATGTCGTTTTACCTTTACCACATAATAAATATCAAAAATTTGTTCATATGTGTGATTATTTAGCTAGTAAAAAATTTCTTGATATTAAATTTGAAAATAATAATATAGTGGGGTAATTATTATGGCAGAATTTGATTATAATTCTTTTTCTCAAAGTTTAGATGAATATAAAAAGTTTGTTAATAATAAACATTGGGCTGATTTAACAGAAAGTGAAACTTTTTATGTTGAAGATAAAGAAAAATTAAAAAATCGCCGAAGATATATTAGAGAATATATCATGCCACTATTATTTTCCATGAAAAATAGTAGTAATTTTAAATTTTCTCATTCAGATAGTGCTTTAACTTGTCGTAACATGCGTGATGATATTCATGCTTATTATAAAAAATTAAATTATAATGAACAAGATTTATTTCGAATTAATAGTGAAAGAAAAATAAATAGATATTGACACGAACAAATGTTTTTGATAGAATTATGTTGGAGGTAAGATATATGGAAAATGTACATGCAAAAGTTAGCTTATTAGGATATACTAAAACTATCAATGGTGGTGGTCCAGAAGAAGTTGTTGCCGCTGCTGGAAAGCTTTGTTATTCTAAAGTTGGAGCTAAAGAAATATTAGAAAAAATGACTGAAGAAGATATTGAAAAATTTTTAAACACTTTAAGTAATTTAGGACATTATAGTCCATTTGAACATGCTAATTTTACTTTTGTTATAGAAGGTATTAGTCGGGCTTGTTCTCATCAAATAGTAAGACATAGAATTGCTAGTTATTCACAACAAAGTCAAAGATATGTTGATCTTAAAGATACTATTAAGGTGATAGTACCTCCGGAAATAGAACAAGATGAGGAAATAAAACAAAAATATATAGATTCAATTATGAATGATTATGATGCTTATGTGGATATAACCGCATCCTTATCACATAAATACATAAACGAAGGTATGAATGAAAGAGCAGCTACTAAAAAAGCTTTAGAGGATGCTAGATTTGCTTTACCTAATGCTTGTGAAACTAAGTTGGTAATGACAATGAATGCTAGAAGCTTAATTAATTTTTTTGAAAAAAGATGCTGTAATAGAGCTCAATGGGAAATTAAAGAAGTGGCAGATCAAATGCTAGATTTGGTTTTGAAAGTTGCTCCGCACTTATTTGCGAAAGCAGGAGCTAAATGTGCTTTTGGTACTTGTCCTGAAGGAAAAATGAGTTGTGGAAAAAAACAAGAACCTAGAGAGTTACAAAAGGTGAAAAAATATGAGAGGTAAATTAATTGTAGTAGAAGGGACTGATTGTTCTGGAAAAGAAACGCAAACAAATCTTTTATTAACCAATTTACATACAGATAATATAAAGGTTGAAAAATTTAGTTTTCCTAACTATCAATCTCCAACCGGAAAAATAATAGGAGGTCCTTATTTAGGAAAAAGTTATATTTGTGAAGGTTGGTTCCCTGAAGGAGCACCACAAGTAGATCCTAAAGTAGCAGCTTTATATTACGCCGCTGATAGAAAATATAATATTTATAAAATAAATTTCTTGCTTGAAAATGGTGTAAATGTTATTTTAGATAGATATGTATATTCTAATATGGCTCATCAAGGTGGAAAAATAAAAGATAGTAATGAAAGATTTGCTATGTATGATTGGTTAGATAAACTAGAATTTGATTTGTTAGAACTTCCAGAAGCTAATATTAAAGTTTTTTTACACCTTCCTGTTGAGCAAGCAACAAAACTTCGTATGGGAAGAGAAGAAGCTTTAGATGAAAATGAGAAAGATATTAATCATTTAAAAGATGCTGAAAGAGCTTATATAGAAATTGCAAATAGATATGGCTTTAAAACTATAGAATGTAATATAGAAAATGATATAAGAACTATAGAAGATATTCAAAATGAACTTTATAATTTTATAAAAGAAGAGATTAATATTAAAGATATGTAGAAGTTTTATCATATAAAATCATTCAGGAGGTGGACTGGTGCAAACACTGCAAATAAGAAATTCAACAGCAGAATTTTTAATTTTTACGAAGCAAAACAAAGAGAAAACAATTGAGGTAATAGTAGATGATGAATCAGTATGGCTTAGTCAGAAATTGATTGCTGAACTTTTTGGAACAACTAGGAACAATATTACAATGCACTTAAATAATATTTTAGAGCATGAATTAGATAGAAATTCAGTGTGTAAGGATTTCTTACATACTGCTGAAGATGGAAAAAATTATAAGACCAAATATTATAATTTAGATGCTATTATTTCTGTTGGTTTTAAAATTAATAGCAAAAGAGCTATTGAATTTAGATTGTGGGCTATTAATATATTAAAACAATATTCTGTTAAAGGATTTGTTTTAGATAAGGAAAGACTCAAAAATGGGACATTCTTGAATGAAAATTATTTTGATGAATTGTTACAAGAAATAAGAGAAATTAGAATAAGCGAAAGAAATTTTTATCAAAAAATAACAGACATATATGCCACTAGTTTAGATTATAATAAAGATTCTTCAATTACTAAAGAATTTTTTAAAACTGTGCAGAACAAAATGCACTACGCTGTTCATGGTAATACTGCTGCGGAAGTTATAGTAAAAAGGGCAAATTATGAAAAAGAGCATATGGGTCTTACTAATTGGAAAAATTCTCCAAATGGTAAAATAATGGCAACTGATGTTATAACTGCTAAAAACTATTTAACAAAAGAAGAACTAAAATCGTTAGAAAGAATAGTTACAATGTATTTAGATTATGCAGAAGACCAAGCCGAAAGACATATCCCAATGACTATGGAAGATTGGAAAAAAAGATTAGATATCTTTTTACAATTTAATGAAAGGGCAGTTTTAAATAATCCTGGTAAAGTAATGCATAAAGTTGCAGAAAGCTTTGCTTTATCAGAATTTGAAAAATACAGAATTGTACAAGATAAATTATTTGAATCCGATTTTGATAAGTTTTTGATAGAAATAGAAAATGAAGGTATAAATAATTAGATTGAAGTCTTGCATTACAAAAAATAATTATGTATAATTAATATAGTAAAGGAAAGTGGTAGTATGGTTAAAGTAGTATCTACAAAATTAGCAGAAACACCAACCTGGGGGGGGGTTATTTAATCATACTATAATAATAAAGAATAAAGAAAACACAAAGTTTCTAGACTTATTTGTAGTCTAGATTTCTTTGTGTTTTTTTGTTGTACCTTTACAAAATAAAGTAAATCTAAATAAAAGAAGGAGGAATATTATGAAAAATAAAAAAGGTTTTACTTTAATAGAATTACTAGCGGTAATAGTGGTATTAGCAATCATTGCTCTTATTGCAACACCAATAGTAATGAACACAATTAAGAATGCAAAGAAAGGAGCAGCAGAAAGAACGGCAGATAACTACATAAAACAAGTAGAGACAGCAGTAGCAGAATCAAGAATTGATGGAACAAAAGTAGCTAATGGAACATATAACATTCAACCAGATGGTAATTTATGTCCAGCATCAGGATGTGGAGAAAATGATAAAGATAAAATCACAATAGATATGAGTGGAACTAAACCTACATCAGGGATAATTAAAATAGAAAATGGTGGTGTATCTTCTACAGATACAACGATGACAGTGGGAAATTATAATGTAAAATATAATCAAGAAAAAAATAATTATGAAGCAACAGAAAAGGGGAAGACATCATTAATATGTGACTTACAAGAGGGACCAAGTCAAACAATAGGGTCAAAATATACATGTCATTTAGATAGTGACAGAACATTCTATGTGTTAGAAATTTCTGGTGATAATGTAAGTTTGATATTGGATAGAAACTTTACAGATGATACTGTATCAAAAGTTGCTTGGTGTATAGATGGTGGAGATAATAATACAACATGTCAAAATATAAATTCTAAAGAAGAAGGAACGCCATTAAAACATATACAAGATACTTTTGGTACAAAAGTAAATGTGAATTTACCTAGTGCAAGTCAAATAGCAATAGCATCAGGGAAAACATTTGATGGTTCAAGTATTTCAAGATTATCAATGACTTGGTTATATACTGGTGCTGGATATTGGACAGCCTCCTCTCATGCTGCTAATTATAATGAAGCCTGGTTTGTATGTGATGATGACCATGGCTCAATTTATAATGCTCCAGTTACTCTTAGTTCCGTTAATGGCGTTCGTCCAGTTATAACTGTCTCAAAATCAAACTTAAGTTAAAATAAAATTGAATGTTTATAACATTCTTTTTTTCTTGACTTGCAAAAAAAAGATAAAACATATATAATTAGACAAGGTGGTATGATGAAGCAAGATGTTATTTATAATAAATTGTTAAGAGAAGAAAATTTATCTATTTATGCATGCAAAGATAAAGATGCGATAAGATTTGATGATTTTGTTCCTGATAATAGGCCTAATTATTTTAGAGATATTGACAGAATAATTCATTCTATGTCATATGCAAGATATATGGATAAGACTCAAGTTTTTACTAAACAAAAAAACAATCATATCACAAAGAGAATGCTTCATGTTCAATTTGTTAGTAAAATTGCTCGTCATATTGGTCGTGCTTTATCACTTAACGAAGATTTAATAGAAGCTATCGCATTAGGTCATGATGTTGGGCATGTTCCATATGGCCATGTTGGAGAAAAAATATTAGATAAAATTAGTCATGAACATAATGAAGGAAATTTTATGCACAATGTTCAAAGTGTAAGAACACTTATGAATATTGAAAGAGAAGGCGAAGGATTAAATCTATGTGTTCAGGTTTTAGATGGAATACTTTGTCATAATGGAGAAGAATTTTTACCTAAATATGAATATAAAAACAAAACACCTAAAGAATTCTTAGCTGATTATAAAAAGTGTTATAGTGATAAAAAATTTGGTAACACATTACTTCCAATGACATTAGAAGGGTGTGTTGTAAGAGTTAGTGATGGTATAGCTTATATAGGTCGTGACTTTGAAGATGCGATGCGTTTAGGTATTATAAATAGAAGCGACTTTCCTAAAGACGTTTCAAAAATTATAGGAGATAACAATGATTCTATAATAAACATTATTATAAGAGATATAATAGCTAATAGCATTGATAAAAATTATATAGCAATGTCGAAAGAAATATACGAAGCTATGAATAAATTAAAAAGTTTTAATTATGAAGCTGTTTATAGTAAAGCTAATACTGAAATTGATATAAAATATGTTGAAGAAAAATTTAGAACAGTATTTGATACAATGCTTAAAGAATTAAAAGCAAAAGATAAGAATAGTGATATATATAAAATTTTCTTAAATGATAAAAATGAAAAATATTTAAATGAAACAAACGATGTTAGAATTGTTATAGATTATATAGCTGGTATGACCGATGAGTTTTTTGAATATCAGTATGATAAAATTAGTAGGAGGAAATCATGGTAAATAATTTAGTAAATTTTTTTGTAACAACTTTTGGAGGATTAACAAGTTTAAAATTTGGACGTGAAATATTAGTATTTATTATTTCAATGATGCCAATATTAGAGTTACGTGGAGGATTAATAGCAGCTTCACTTTTAGGACTATCTGGTGTTAAAAGCTTTATCATTTGTTTAATTGGTAATATTATACCTATACCTTTGATTCTTTGGTTTATTACACCACTTTTTGATAAACTAAAGAAAACAAAAAAACTAAGTAAATTAGTAAATAAATTAGAAACAAAAGCAATGAACAAGAAAGATCAAATAGAAAAACTAAAATATTGGGGACTTCTTTTATTTGTTGGTATTCCACTTCCTGGAACAGGAGCATGGACTGGTTGTTTAATAGCTGCTTTACTTGGTATGGATAAGAAAAAATCAATGTTTGCGGCTATTGGTGGAGTTGTAATGGCAGGCATTATAATGATGATTTTATCATTTGGTTTACTTAAAGGAATTATTGGTTAATAATTCTTTTTTGTTTGCCAATAATTATTTTCACAAAAATAAAAATGAAAAATGCAAAAAGTCCTTTACAAACATATGTTTGCATGATATAATTTGTACAGAAACTTAGTTATGTTATTTAAAAATATTAGATTATCAATTTGAAGTTGTATGAAATTCATGAATTATAATAGTAATTAAAATTAAATATAGGAGGGAAATGAATTATATGAATAATAAAATAACTGTTAAAATGAATGTAAAAGACAATTTGATTAATGTAATGAGAGTAAATAATGTTGATTATATTTCTTTGACTGATTTAGCATCTTACTCTAATCCTAAAGATCCATCTTGAGTTATTAGAAATTGGATGTCAACAAGAAATTCGTTTGCATTTTATTCGTTGTGGGAGGAATTGAGCAATTCTGATTTTAATTCAGTGAAATCACACGGAATTAAAATTGATGAAGTTCCATATAACAGATTTACTATGACACCAAACAGATGGAAAAAAGAATTTAATGCAATCGGTATAATACCAAGTAGTGGAAAATATAGTAAAGGAACATTTGCTCATCCTGATATAGCTTTAGAATTTGCTTCATGGATAGATCCAGCTTTTAAGTTATATTTAATTAAAGAATTTGAACGATTAAAATGTAATGAGGCATATCAAGAAAAAATAGAATGGTCAGTAAGAAGAAGTTTATCTAAAACAAATTATAGAATACACACTGACAGCATAAAAGAAAATATAGTTCCAACACTTACAGATAAACAAAAATTAATTGTTTATGCAACTGAAGCTGACGTAATTAATGTGGCATTATTTGGAATGACTGCAAAGGAATGGAGAGAAAATAACCCTGGTAAAGAAGGCAATATTAGAGATTATGCTGATATTTTACACTTAGTCATTTTATCTAATTTAGAAGTATTAAATGCTAGTATGATAGAAAATAATATCAGTTCAAAAGATAGAATTGAAAAATTAAATGAGACTGCCAAAAGACAAATGGCAATTTTAATAAATGATAATAATGTTATTGGAATAGAAAGATTAGATAATCAAAAATTAATAGGTGATATAAACAAATAAAATTAAGACAGAATAAAGTTTTAAATGATAATTATCTGATATTTGTCTATATAATAGTGAGTTTTCTATAAAGCTGAAAAGTCTTACTATAAGGCAAGATAAACTAAAATTTGTTTTGATTTATGTCCTTGATAAAAAAGCCAATCCATGATACAATAAAAATGTATTCATAGAGTGGGTGATAAGATGGATGAGACAAAGATTTATGACAGTGAAGAGTTTGTTGACGCTAATATAATAAAGACTTTAAAAGAAGTTATTGAAGTATTAGAAGAAAGAGGATATAATCCTATCAATCAAATAGTTGGATATTTAATGAGTGGAGATCCTGGGTATATATCTAGTCATAAAGAAGCTCGTAATAAAATAACTAAATTTGATCGTAATAAAATACTTGAAGTGTTAGTAAAATATTTTATAAATCAATAATGCGATATTTAGGTTTAGATTTAGGTACTAAAACAATAGGTGTTGCGCTAAGTGATGTAACACATACAATTTCATCTCCTTTAAAGATTATTAGATTTGAAGAAGGAGAGTTTAATAGTGCATTACCTGAAATAAAAAATTTAGTTACAGAGTTTAAAGTGGAAAAAATCATCTTAGGATTTCCTAAAAATATGAATAATACTATTGGTGAAAGTGGAGAAAGAGCATTATCTTTTAAAAGTTTTTTAGAAGATAACTTGAATATTGAGGTTATAATGCAGGATGAGAGACTTTCAACTGTAGAAGCTACTAATTATATGTTAGAAGCTGATATGTCAAGAAAAAAAAGAAAAAGTAAAATAGATGGCTTAGCTGCTAATATTATTTTACAAACATATTTAGATAAAGAGAAAGGAAAATAATATGGAAAATACAAAAATGACTTTTAAAATATTAGGAGACGATGGAAAAGAAATAGAATGTGAAGTTTTATTTACTTTTGAGTCAGATGAAACTAAGAAAAATTATATTGTATATACAGATAATACATTAGATGAACAAGGAAACACTAAAGTTTATGCTTCAATATATAATCCAAATGAAGAAAATACTAATTTAATTCCTATTGAAACTGATAAAGAATGGAAAATTATTGAAACAATTTTAGATGAATTACAACAACAAGCAAAAGAAAGTTTAAAAGGAAACGAGCAACAATAGCTCGTTTATTTATGAGAAGATTAAAACCAAAAGTAAAATTAGCGTTAATTATTATTTCTGCTATTTTGTTGTTTGTAATTTTATGTATTAGTATTTATAAAATAGGAACTGGAAGAGTTAGTAAAGATGAGACTCTAAAAGAAATTGAAATAACTACAGGTAATACATATATGTCTATATCTGATGTTTTAAAAGAGAATAATTTAATTAAGTCTAAATTTTTCTTTAAACTATATGTTAAAATTCATAAACCAACTTCTTTACAAGCTGGAAAATACGAGTTAAGCGAAAACATGAATATTAAAGATATTGTAAATGTTTTATCAAATGGTAGTACATACAATCCTAATGTTGTTTCTCTTACTTTTAAAGAAGGTATTAATATGCGTAATGTTGCTAAAATAATTGCTGATAATACAGAAAATACTGAAGAAGATGTTTTTGTAACTTTAACTGATACTAACTATTTAGATGAACTTATCAAAAAATATTGGTTTATAACTGATGAGATAAAAAATAAAAATATATATTATTCTTTAGAAGGATATTTATTTCCTAACACTTATAGTGTTAATAAAACTGATAATGTTAAGAAAATATTTGAGATGATGCTTGATAATATGTCTTTAAAATTATCACCATATAAAGAACAATTAGAAGACAGTACTTATACTATTCATGAAATTTTAACACTTGCTTCTATTATTGAATTAGAAGCAGGAAATAGTAATGATCGTAGTGGTGTAGCTGGAGTTTTTTACAATCGTTTAAAATCTGGATGGTCACTTGGTAGTGATGTAACAACTTACTATGGTGCTAAAGTTGAATTACACGAAAGAGACTTATATCAAAGAGAAATAAATGAATATAATGCTTATAATACTAGAAGTAGTCAAATGGCAGGGCGTTTACCTGTAGGACCAATATGTCTTCCAAGTTTAGATTCTATTTCTGCTTCAATTAATCCAACAATTTCTGATTATTATTATTTCGTAGCTGATAAAAATAAAAAAACATATTTTTCTAAAACATATGAAGAACATGCGTCGACAGTTGCTTCTTTAAAGAGTCAAGGTTTATGGTACGAATATTAGATTTAGAAAATTATGCACATGAAAATAATATTCCTATTATGTTAAGTGATGGAATAGAGTTTTTACTAAAATATATAAAAGGAAATAACATAAAAAATGTTTTAGAAATAGGTTCAGCTATTGGTTATTCTGCTATAAGAATGTCTTTAGTTGATAAAGATATTAAAGTTACAACCATCGAAAGAGATGAAGAAAGATATCAAGAAGCTATCAAAAATATTGGTGATTTTGGTTTAGAAAATCAGATTAATATAATTTTTAATGATGCTTTTGAAGTAGAACTTGATGATAAATATGACTTAATATTTATTGATGCTGCCAAAAGCCAATATATTAAATTTTTTGAAAAATTTAAAAATAATTTAAATGATAATGGAGTTATTATCTCTGATAATTTAAATTTTCATGGGCTTGTTCATGAAGATGAAAAAAAGCTTAGTAGGAATGTTAGAGGATTAGTAAGAAAATTAAATAATTATGTAGAATTTTTAAAAAATAATAAGGAATTTAAAACAGAATTTTATGATATTGGCGATGGCATTAGTATTAGTAAAAGGGTAGGTGTTAATAATGAATAAAAAAGGTTTTACTTTAGTGGAATTAATTGGTGTAGTAGTTATCTTAGGCCTTATTGCATTAGTGGCTTTTCCTTCACTATTAAATCAAATAAATAGTAGTAAAAAACAAATTAGTGATAGTCAAAAAGAGCTTATAATAGCAGCAACTAAAAATTATGTAGAGGAAAATAAAAATGAGTATGCTAATAAAAATTTCTTTGTGGTAGATGTAGATGTTTTAGCTGAAAAAAATTATATAGATAAAAAATTAATTAAATCTTATACTGATGAAGGAAATAAACTATTGGTTACAGCTTTAAATGGGGAATATAATGTTACAGTTTCCAAAGGCAACGCCAAATGTGAAGCAGTTACAAGTTTAACAATATCTGGTGCAGGTTCTGTTCCAACTGCGTCTAACCCATTTGTTTATGGAGCTGAATATAAATGTTTTGTTAATGAAAAAGAGTCAAATCAATTTTATGTGTTAGACGAAAACGATGATACTGTGATGTTAATTATGAATAAAACATTTAAAGATAGTATTACAAACTGGTGTAAAGGTAATAATAACAATAATTGTGGTGCTGTAACAGCAAAAGAAGTTTTAGCAAATAAAACTAAAGATTGGGAAGTTGGAACTGTACTTCCTGATAGAAATATTTTAGTTAAAGCAAATAATGGTAGCACAGGTCAAGCTGCTAGTTGGATGGTAACTAATTTCTCTGATGCAAGTGCGAATTATTGGACATCAACGCCTTCTCCTCATAATGGTGGAGTAAATTATGCCTATGCAATCAATCGTAAAGGAATGTCTTTAAATAATACTCATCAGGTAGGAACATATAAAGATAATGGTGACAAAATTAATTTAACATACGGAATTCGTCCTGTTATCATTGTTTCAAAAGAAATAATAACTTATCCACAATAAAAGTAGAAATATCTACTTTTTTTTGCTATAATTTTAAGCGAGGTGAGAACTATGTCTAAAAAGTTGATTATTCCATCTAATTTAAAGATGATAAGACGTTTTAAAAATAAAATAGATGGGTATATTATAGGAATAGATGGCCTAAGTGTAAATATGCCTTGTTATTTTAAATTAGATGAAGCAGTAAATATCATAAAAAAATATAGTGATAAAGAAATTTTTATTAGTTTAAATAAAAATATGCATGATAGTGATTTGGAACCTTTAAAAAAAGTTTTATTAAAATTGAATAAAACAAAAGTAAAAGGAATAATTTTTTATGATATTAGTATAGTTAATTTAACGAAAGAATTAAATTTAAGTTTAAATCTAGTATGGAATCAAGAACATATGACTAATAGTTATTTTACAGTAAATTATTGGTATGAACATGATGTTAATTATACTTGGTTATCTAATGATATTATGTTAGATGAGATAAAAGAAATTAGGAAGAATACTAAAAGTATTTTAATGCTACAACTATTTGGGTATGTTCCTATGTTTACGTCATATCGTCATTTAGTTGACAACTATTTAAAAACATATAAATTAAAGCCTAAAAAAGAATATTATATTGAAAAGGAAAATAAAACTTACTTTATTGTTGATGATAAAAGAGGAACAACCGTTTATTCTAATAATATTTTAAATGGTTTAAAAGAAAGTTTAGAACTTTTAGATATTGAATATATTGTTTTAAATAGTTATGAAATTCAAGAGGATTGCTTTGAAATTGTCTTAGAATTATTTAATAATGTAAATGATAAAAACAAAAAAGAATATAGTGAAATAATAAATAATATGTTTGGTAACACAGATTCGGGATTTTTATATAAAGAAACGGTTTATAAGGTGAAATAAAATGAATAAGATATTAAAAAAGCCAGAGCTTTTAGCACCGGCTGGTGATTTAGAAAGATTAAAAATAGCAGTTATTTATGGTGCGGATGCAGTATATTTAGGAGGAAATGATTTTGGTCTTAGAGCAAACACTACTAATTTTAGTTTGGATGAATTAAAAGAAGGGGTTTTATTTGCTCACTCCAAAGGTAGTAAAGTTTATGTTACCGTAAATATTGTTCTTCATAATAAAGAAGGTGAAAATTTAATACCATATTTAAAAACACTTGATGATATAGGTATAGATGCTATAATTGTTAGTGATCCAGCTATAATTAAAATGGCTAAAGAGAACACTAATTTAGAAATTCATTTATCTACACAGCAGTCAACGCTTAATAAAGAAGCTATTAAATTCTTTAAAAAAGAAGGTGTTAGTAGAGTAGTATTAGCACGTGAAACATCAAAAGATGAAATAAAAAAAATTAAAGATGAAGTTGATATAGAACTAGAGTGTTTTATTCATGGCGCTATGTGTGCTTCGTATAGTGGTAGATGTGTACTATCAAATTATTTGACAGCTAGAGATTCTAATCGTGGTGGATGTAGTCAAATATGTCGCTGGGATTTTAAATTATATGGTGATGAAAAAGAAATTGTAGGTGATAAACCCTTTACTTTCTGTTCTAAGGATTTATCAATGGCGGAATGTATTCCTGAACTTATCGAACTAGGCGTAGATTCATTTAAAATAGAAGGTAGAATGCGCTCTATTTATTATATAGCAACCGTAGTTAATATTTATCGTAAATTAATTGATGAATACTGTAACAATAAAGATAATTATGAATATAATAGTGAAGATAAAAAAGTTTTAGATAATTGTTCTAATCGCGATTCTATTGTTCAATTTTTTAACGGAAAAAATGATTATACATTTGGATATTATAATGGAAGAGAAGAAATATCTAATCAAGACTTTTTAGGTATTGTAATAGATTATAATAAAAAAACACATGAAGTTTTATTAGAACAAAGAAACTATTTTAAAAAAGGCGATATCGTGGAATTTTTTGGACCTGAAATTAATACATTTACATATAAGATAGATAAAATAATAGATGAAAATGATGAAATAATTGAGATTGTAAGACATCCAAAACAACGTGTAAAACTTATTGTTGATAGTCCTTTAACAAAGAATTGTATGATGCGAATAAAAAGATAAAAAAGAAGTTGACAAATAGAATAAAGTGTAGTATTATTTTGTCAGTTTGATTGATAAAAACAGAGGTGATAATTATGCCAAAGGCAAAAGAAATATATTTAACACAAGAAGGTTTAGATGAACTAAAAAAAGAATTAGATCATTTAAAATTTGAAAAGAGACCAGAAGTTATTAACGCTTTGAAGGACGCTAGAGCTTTAGGTGATTTAAGTGAGAATGCTGAATATGATGCAGCACGTCAAGAACAAGCAATTGTTGAAGGTCGAATTGCTGAACTTGAAGTAATGATTGAAAATGCTGTTGTTATTGAAAAGAAAGCAACTGATGAGGTTGCTATAGGAACTAAAGTAAAAATAGAATATGTTGATGATAAAGAAACTGATGAATATTCTATTGTTGGTTCAAAAGAAGCAGATCCATTTTTAAATAAAATTTCTAATGAATCTCCAATTGCTCAAGCAATTATGGGATTAAAAGTTGGGGATATTGCTCATGTGTCTAGTCCAAATGGACAATATGATGTTAAAATATTAGAAATAGTTTAAGCACATAATTGTGCTTTTTTTCTTTGTTGTGATATAATTACCATAGAGGTGATGATATGGACATTAATAAGTTAGATTATTTTATTAGTGAAGCTTTGTCACGTCAACTAGGAGATACTGTTGATTCTAGTTATTTTAAGAAAGAAATGTTAGAAAGTTTAACTTCTTTAACTATTAATTCTTTAACGCCTATTACAACTATTTCTAGATTAAAAAATTTAGTAAGCTTAAATATTATAGGACAATCACATAGTGAATATGCTTTAGATGAAGTTATTGATTATAGTGAAATTAATAATTTAAATAATTTAGAATCACTTATTGTCATAAATGATTATCATGCAAGACAACTAAATATAAGTAATCTTGAAAAATTAAAAATTTTAATCTTAGTTTCAAATCAAAATTTAGAAAATATAATAGGGTTAGATAAATTAAAAAATTTGAAACATGTAGTAATAGTAGGTAATAGTATAAAAAATAAAGAATGGTTAACTAAATATATTATTAATACTAAAGAAACAGGAGTTAATATTTTAGATTATCGTTTATTTAGTTATGTTGTTAAAAATAAAGCTTTAAAGCAACTATTATATTTAATGAATGCTAGATGTGAAACTAATCTATTATTTGCGGAAAAAATAGGTGTAGGTGAGATATTTTCTTATACATATTCAATGATAGATAAAGTCTATACTTTAGCGCAACAAATTATTAAAGAAAATATAAAACCTGAAATGACTGAAAAAGAAAAAGTAAAGGTTTTATATAATTATGTTATTAATCATTTAGAATATGATACAGAAGAATTAAGAAAACGCGATAATGTAATTTTAACAGATGAAAAAATTATCAAGGTTTATAAAAATAAATATAAGTTTATAAATAGTAGTTATCGTGCTTTCATAGAAGGTAAGGTAGTATGTGAGGGTTATGTAAATATGCTTATATATCTTCTTGATTTAATTAATGTAGAAGCTCGTAATGTTTATTGTACCGTAAAAAATATGAATAGTAATGTTGAAGGGTATTATAACCATTCCGCAATAAAAATTAAAATTGATGGTAATTGGTATTATTTTGATCCTCAATTAGAAGAAAAAAATCAAAAAAATAATTATTTTATGAAAACTGAAGAAGAGTTTAAGATGACACATAATATATTAGTTACAACAGAGTTAGAGGGAAAACAGAAACAAAGATAGGTGAGTTTAATGGATGATATTTTGCAGCAATTGATTATAAATAAAGATAGTATCTATCAAGATTTAAATAATTATTTTAATGGAGTTGATTGTAGAGAGTTAATACCTATTTTAGATGGTATTAATAAAAGAGTTTTATTTGATTCATATTTTCATGGTCTTCATCATTCACAAAAAACTTGTTTTTTCGCATATTTAATTGGAAAGAAACTAAATTTAAATGATAATGACTTAAAAATTTTATTAGATGCAGCTATTTATCATGATATAGGTAGAAACAGTGATATAGAAGATAATATACATGGTTATACAACGGCTATGAAAATGGATAAAACTAGAAAAAACTATGGTGAGTTTTATGCATCTGATATTAATTTTACTTACTTAAAAGCAATATGTGATATGCATTGTATAGATGATGTTAGGATGAAAAGAATATTTGAAGGATATGAATTAGAAAATCCTGATATAGAATATGAAAAATTTGAATTACTTGCTAAAATTTTAAAAGATGCTGATGCTTTAGATCGTCAAAGATTTAAAAAGACATCACAAGCTGCTCTTAAAGAAAAATATTTAAGATTTGATATTTCTAAAGAATTAACAGAAATAGCTAAGCTAATTAATAGTCATTATAATTATAAAATATCAGAAATATTATATATTAAAAATAAAGACAAATATGAAGGAGATGCAATTTATAGTTGTTTTCATGGTATTGGCTTTGATTTCTTTAAACTAGAAAGTATTTTAAATCATGGTATTCTATCTTCTTTTGAAGCAGTAAAAGAAGGAATAACAACTACACGAAACTTTAATGGCAATAATGGTAATATTTGGATATCAGTAGTTGATTCTAAAGATGTATCAAAAGATGGTAAAGCTTATAATAATTTTATAAAAAATGGTATTAGCTTTTACTGTATGGTTCCTGCTTTAGAAAAAGGAAGAAAAGGTAAGAAAAACAATTGTGAGTTTGCGCCTGTTAATTCAGGAGAGTATGAAGATGAACATTTTGTTTTTAATAAAATAGATTATAATAATATTCATTCCTTAATTATAAATAAAGAAGTTTTAAATAAAAGAATAGATGAACTCGATTATTTATCAGGTTCCTTAAATTATGATATTATTGAACAAAAAATATTTACTTATGCCGATGAAATAAAAGCCAAAAGTGGTGTTGATGTTGATTTAGATGAAATAAAAATTATTTTAGAAGAGTTTAAACAAGAAGTAATAAGGTATGAAAAAGAAACTGTTGATAATCAAAAGAAAACAAATAGACAGTATCTTGAGAATGTTGAAATTTATGTTAGTAGATTAAATAAAATAGTTTCTAAATGGATGGTTCAGTTATATTCTACTTTATTAAAAAAAGATGACAATATTAAAGTTAGTGATGTTGTTTTCAATATTTTAAGTAACTATAAAGATAAAATTAAAAATATTTATGAAAATGAAGAATGCGTTATAGTTTTAAATAATTTAGAAAAAAAGCAAGAAAAAGAGGTGGTAATATGAAAAAAGGTTTTACTTTAGTAGAATTATTAGCTGTTTTAGTAATATTAGGGTTACTTGGTTTAATAGTTGTTCCTGTCGTTGACAAAATAATTAAGGATAATAGAAATAATTTATATGAATTACAAATTAAAAATATTGAAGAAGGTGCTAGAAATTGGGCTGCTAAAAATCCTTTATCTTTACCAGAAAATGGTAATAGTATGACTAAAACAATTTCCGAATTAGAAAAGGAAGGTTTTATTTCGGTTGATGTGAAGAATCCAAAAACAAATGAAAATTTTTGTGATAGTTCATATGTAACAATTACTAATACTGGAAAAGGTTTTACTTATAAATATGATGTTAATTCTGGCGATTGTAGCAAGTAGGTGATTTATGATAAAAATTAAAACAGATTCAAGAAAAGTAGTAGACGGTGATACTTTCGTTGCTCTTCCAGGAATAAGTAGTGATGGGCACGATTATATTGAGACAGCGATAGAAAATGGTGCTACTAAAATAATTGCACAACATGGTGAATATAAAGTTCCTACAGTTATCGTTCCAGATACAAGAGTATATTTGAATGATTTATTAAAACAAGAATATGGTTATGTAATTAATGATATGAAAATAATAGGAATTACAGGTACTAATGGTAAGACAACTAGTTGTTTCTTAACATATCAAATATTAAATAAATTAGGAATAAAATGTGCTTATATAGGAACAATAGGTTTTTATTTAAAAGATAAAGTGAGAAATTTACCTAACACATCAGTTGATATAGCTGATTTATATGGATTACTTGTTGAAGCTTATGAAAATGATTATAAATATGTATGTTTAGAAGTTAGTAGTCAAGGATTATCTATGGATAGATTTAAAACAATAAGCTTTGATATAGCAGCATTTACAAATTTAACACAGGATCATTTAGATTACCATAAAACAATGAATAATTATTGTCTTGCTAAGCAACAATTATTTAAGCAGTTAAAAAAGGATGGTAAGGCAATTATAAATGCTGATGATAAGTATAAAGATTACTATTTACTAAAAGATAATAATAATATAACATTTGGTTTAAATGGTGATTATAAAATAGATGATTTAAAATTTACTAACAAATATTCTGTGCTAGATTATTCTTACCAAAATAAAAATTATCAAATTAAAACAAATTTAATAGGGGAATATAATATTTATAATTTATTAACAGCTATTGTTATTTGTCATGAATTAGGACTTGATTTAAATAAAATAAATAGTGTTTTAGATAATTTAAATATGCCTAGTGGTAGAATGGAAAGAATTGACTATAATAATAATTTAATTATTGTAGATTATGCCCATACCCCTGATGCTATTTCTAACATCATCAAAACTATAAAACCTATATGTAAAGGCAATTTATATGTTACTTTTGGGTGCACAGGAAGTCGTGATAAAACAAAAAGACCTATTATGACCAATATTGTTTTAGAAAACGTAACGAAAGCTATTATAACTATAGATGATCCTCATGATGAAGATCCTAGTGATATTGTTAAAGATATGTTAAATGGAATAACTTTTAACAATTATGAAGTTTGTTTAGATCGTAAAAAAGCTATTCATAAAGGTATTAATTTGTTAAAAGATAATGATATTTTATTAATTCTTGGTAAAGGCCATGAAGAATTTATTATTTTTAAAGATAAAAAAATACCTTTTAATGATAAAAAAGAAGTGCTTGCTTATATAGAATATAAAAAACAAAGTGTTTAGATGCAAAGAACACCTTGTGATGTTTATCATAAAATATCACGGGAGGTGTTCTTTTTGAATATAAAAAGTGATTCACGTAAAATAAAGAAAGGTGATACATTTATTGCTTTAAAATATGTCAATGATGGGCATGATTATGTTCTTGATGCTATAAAAAGAGGAGCTAGTAAAGTAGTTGTAGAACACGGGTTATATAATGTTGATACTTTAATAGTTAAAGATACACATGAATATTTGATTAACTACTTAAAAGATAATTATTGGAACCAAATAAAAGACTTAAAAATTATAGGAATGACAGGTACTAACGGGAAAACAACTACTTGTTATTTATTACATAAAGCTTTAAATATGCTAGGGGAAAAGTGTGCTTATATAGGGACAATAGGTTTTTATATTGATGATAAAATAAAGGATTTAAATAATACGACACCCGATATTTTAGAGTTATATGAAATGTTACTTGAAGCAAAGAAACAAAAATGTAAGTATGTTGTGATGGAAGTAAGTAGTCACGCTTTAAGTCTAAATCGTGTTAAAGGTTTAGAGTTTGATATCGCTTTATTTTCTAATTTAACACAAGATCATTTAGACTATCATAAAAATTTAACTAATTATTTGAATGAAAAGAAAAAACTATTTACAATGTTAAGAAATGATTCTTTAGCGCTTATTAATATTGATGATAAATATTATAAAGAGTTTATTATGGAACAAAATAATAATAAAACCTATGGTTTTAAAGATTGTAATTATCAAATAACAAAATATAACTATAATATTAATGGTGGTCATTTTGTTATTAATGATTGTGATATTTATGATACCAAATTGATAGGTAAATATAATATTTATAACCTTACTTTAGTTATAGCAACTTTAACTAATTTAGGATTTTATTATGATAAAATATATGATGTAGTTAAGAATTTAGATAGTCCTAAAGGAAGAATGGATAAAATAATCTATAATAATAATGCAATTATTATAGATTATGCTCATACTCCTGATGCTGTAGAAAAAGCTTTACGTGCTGTTAAAGAATTAAATTCTAACCACATTTACACCATTATAGGATGTGGTGGAGATAGAGATAAAACAAAAAGACCAATAATGGGCAAAATATCAGTAGAAAATTCTGATTTAGTAATCTTTACTAGTGATAATCCTAGATGTGAAAATCCAAATAAAATAATTGCTGATATCGTACAAAATCTTGACAAAAATAACTATGAAATTGAAATAAATCGCAAAAAAGCTATTATTAGGGGTATACAATTACTAAAAGAAAATGATATACTAATGATACTTGGTAAAGGTCATGAAAATTATCAAATAATAAATAAAGAGAAAATATTTTTTGACGATAAAAAGATTGTACTAGATAATATATAGGAGATGATATAATGTTAATTTTAGCAAAATCTGCTCTAGCACTTATGGTAGCATTTATAATATCTGTTGTTTTTGGACTTATATTAATACCTTTTTTAAGAAAAATAAAAGCTAATCAAAAGATAAGTATTTTTTTAAGTGAAAAACATAAAAAGAAAGATGGAACACCAACAATGGGTGGTTTAATCTTTATCATTCCAACTATTATTTCTATGATTATTTTAATTTTAATGAATAAATTAGAATGGACTGATAACTTATTTATTATTATGTTTGTCTTTTTATCTTATGCCTTACTTGGTTTTATAGATGATTATTTAATTATAAAAAGACACAATAACGAAGGATTAACAGAAATTCAAAAATTAATTGGGCAAATTTTAATTGCTGTTATTTTCTTCTTTATATTTATGAAAAGTGGAAGACAACCTGTATTAGATATTCATACATTAGGTATAAAAATTAATTTTGGATGGTTATATGGTTTCTTTATTCTATTTGTTCTAGTTGCAAGTAGTAATGCAATTAATTTGACTGATGGCTTAGATGGTTTAGCTGGTGGACTTTCAGCTATAGCATTCTTGTCATTTGGAATTATTAGCTTTGGTTCTTATTGGATAGCTGGAAGCGAAGAAATTGGTATATTCTGTTTTATTTTAGTAGGAGCACTTTTAGGATTTTTAGTTTATAATTCATATCCTGCTAAAGTATTTATGGGAGATACTGGTTCACTTGCCTTAGGAGCCACTTTAGCAAGTGTTGCTATTATTACTAGTCATGAAATAACATTAATTGTTGTTGGTGGTGTATTTGTAATTGAAACATTATGTAGTATTATCCAGATGATAGCTGGAAGATATTTTAATAAAAAAGTTTTTTTAATGGCTCCTCTTCATCATCATCTAGAAAAATTAGGATGGGCTGAAACAGATATCGTTAAAATGTTTCTAGTTGTTGGTACAATTTTGGGTATGTCAGCAGTATTGTTTGCTGTATGGTTATAAAAAGTGTATAATAATTATATAAAACAGGGTATAATTAATAAGAAGGTACTGGTGAAGTAAATGAAATTTAATAAGAAAAAAGGCTTTACTTTAATTGAGTTATTAGCAGTAATTGTAGTACTAGCCATCATCGCACTAATTGCAACACCAATAGTAATGAATACTATAGAAAAATCTAAAAAAGGTGCAGTAATAGAAAGTGCTAATAATTTAATAAAGTCAGCAGAATATTATATTTTGCAAACAAAAAGTAGATACGGAAAAGTTAGTGTTTTAGATGAGAAATTAAATTATAGTGGCAATAAACCTGATTTAGGTGAAGTAGAAATAAATAAGGATGGTAAATCACGTATATATACTTATCTAAATGGTTATTGTGTAACAAAAGATTATGAAAATAAGTCACCATATGCTACTAAGACAAGTAAAGAAGAGTGTAATTGGTTTGCTACTGATAATTATGAAACTACAGAAGGAAGTATAATTACAATTAACAATGGAAATATAAAAAATTATTTAATATATGGTAATTCTACACAAGAAACAAGAAGTGGAAAGAATTTGTTTGATAAAAATAATTATAGCCAGGATTCTACAAATATAGTACAGTTTGATATTACCAATTTAGAAATAGGAAAAACTTATACTTTTTCTTCTAATATTCCAATAACTTGGTTTAAAATTTCTAATGCAAGAAATGGATATGGTAGTGTTCAGTATTCTAATACTAATGGTTTTGCAAAATATACATTTACAATGTCAAGAAATTCTAATATTGCTAGCTCTGCTACACAATATTTATATTTAGGTATCAAAGGTCTTACTTTTGTTGACACTATAAGTGATTTAAATAATTATAATATTCAAATAGAAGAAGGATCAAGTGCAACTGAATATGAAGAATATGGAGCAATGCCAAGTCCAGAATTTCCAAGTGAAATAAATAACACAGGAGATTTAATAACAAAAGATAATTGTGCAAGTTATGGCAGTGATGCTTGTAATAGTGTTGGCAAGTATGTAGTACAAGTAAAAGCAACTGGTAAAAATATACTTGATATATCAAAACTTGAAGCAGGAGCTTATTCGACAGGTTTAACACAAAGTTCTAATACTTTTAGTTTTAAAAGAACTGGAACTAAAAATACATCATCTATATTTACAAAAATAAAGCTTGAAGCTGGAACTTATACAATATCAGGAAATCTTACTCAAAGCGATGGCTTAAATGGTGGGTATGGAGTATATGATTTAGAAAAACAGGAATATTTAGTAAATAGAAGTTCGTCTGGCATTGGGACATCGACATTTACAGTACCAGAAAGTAAAATATATTCGTTAGGATTCTTTTGTAATTATAATTCAGTGGAAGGTACTCAAGTTACATATTCCAACATTCAGCTTGAATATGGTAGCAGTGCAACAACATACGAGTTATATAGAGAAGCAACTACCAATATTTATTTAGATGAACCATTAAGAAAAGTAGGGGATTATGTAGATTATATAGACTATTCAAATGGTAAAATTGTTAGAAACACAAATTTAAAAACATTTAATGGTAATGAAGAGTGGTATCAATTTGGGTCTAATGTTGCATTAGCAAAGTGGGATGATGGAAAAACTCCATCACATGGTGATAATGATATTACTGGAATATATAGTAATTTATTTAGAGAAAATAAAAATGCCCAGACCAGTGCTAATGATAATACTTTTTTAACACATAATATACTTAATGTTGATTGGATAGTTATAAATAGAAATATAAATGTTAGTGATTTCAAAACTTTGTTGGCAAATAAAAATGCAACTTTTATATATCCATTAGCTACTCCAACAGAAGAATCAATCAGTTTACCACAAATTAAAACTGTGGAAGGAACAAACTACATAACAGTAAATACTTCAACTAGTGCAAATAATTTAAAGATAACAACTGAAAAATAAATTTACAAAAAAGAAAGAGTTTATAAAAAAACTCTTTTTAATATTAGCAAAAGTTGGTATAATTATAATGGTGAGAATATGAATAAAACTAAGGTAATTGCCGAAATAACACAAAGTAACAATGAGAAAGAGTTTATTAAGGCACTAATTGAAAATGGTGTTGATTTATTTTTGCTTGATTTAAATAAAATTAACAAAGAATTATGCTTAGATATAATGAATAAAATTAATGATTTAAATGAAGAATTAAAAACTAATGTAGCAACTATTTTAGAATTGAAAAATAATAAAGTTCATTTAAACAAAATTATTAATGGTAGTGCAAATTTAAAAGAGAATGATAAGATTAGAATTTATATGGACCATACTGTAGGTGATGAAACTAAACTATCTGTTGATTATCACGAGATTATTAATGAAATAAAATATGACAGTATAATAAAACTAACTAATGGTTCTGTTGAATTAGAAGTACTAGATAAAAATGAAGGTTTTATATTGTGCTCTGTAAAAAAAGGTGGAATTGTTTATGAATATAGTGAATTAAATATTCCAGATATAAGAATTAATAAAAAATTCTTAACAAAGTATAATAAAGATATGATTAAGTTTGCCGCAGAAATAGGAATTGACTATATTATTTTAGATTCTGTTACAGAACAAGAAGATGTTTTAGATATCAACGATTTATTAATAGATATGGAAAATAATCATTTAGGAATTATTACAAAAATTAACAATGCTTTTGCTTTAGAAGAAGTAGATGATATCATTAACATGAATGAAGGAATTATAATTTCTAGAGATGAACTTAGGATGGAAGTTCCTGTTGAAAAAATACCAAGTATTCAAAAAAATATAATTAATAAATGTCATGATAGTGGTAAGGTTAGTATTATTTCTATTGAATCAGAATTGAACTTAGATAATGAATTATTATCTAAGTCAGAAGTTAGTGATCTTGCTAATGCTGTACTTGATGGTACAGATGCTATTATAATTGGTAATAATTCCCATAATAAAAGATATCCTATTGAATTAGTAAACGAAATAGAAAAGGTTATTAAATCAGCTGAAGAAGATATTGATTATGCGCATTTTTTAAAAAATGCAATTGCAACAGAAAATGAAGATACAACAGGTAATATAGCGTGTTCAGTAGCGGAAATTAGTGATAGATTAAACTGTAAAGCTATTGTTGCGCCAACCGTAAGTGGTTATACTGCTCGTAAAATGAGCCGCTTTAAACCTAAATGTCCTATTATAGCTATAAGTACTGACCGTGAAACAATGCGAAGTTTAGCAATCTATTTTGGTGTATGTCCTATATATATTGAAAGCTTAAAATCTTTAGATGATATTGTAAAACAGGCTAAAAAAATAGCTATAGATAATATTGATATAAAAGAAGGGGACAAGATAATAATTACGGGTGGCTATCCATTTAAAGAAGTTAGACATACTAATTTTATTGAAATAGAAGAATTATAAAGAAAAGGGGTGGGATTAATGTATCCACTAGGAGATAATTTTAAATTAAAAGTAAATCCAACTACTAATCAAAAAAATATAATTAGAGGTAATAAATATCGTATTAGTATTTTAACAGAAAGATTGATAAGATTTGAATATAACGAGTCTGGAATATTTGAAGATTTGCCAACAGAATTTGCTTGGAATCGTAATTTTCCAGATGTAAATTATAGTATTAAGCAAGATTCTAAATTTTTAGAAATAACAACATCTTATTTTAAAATATCATATACTAAAGAGAAAAGTTTTAAAGGTAGTAAAATTTCTCCAGATTCTAATCTAAAAGTAGAAATATTAAATTCAAATTCAGTATGGTATTACGGTCATCCAGAAGTAAAAAATTATGGTTCTCCTTCATCAGAAATTAATAGTAGTGATAGTAAGATTAAATTTTCAAAAAGTTTATATTCATTAGATGGCTTTGCTAGTTTTAATGATTCTAACTCTAAAGTTGTAGAAGAAGATGGAACATTAAGAGAAAGAAAAGAAAAAGAAATTGATATTTATTTATTTGCTTATCTAAAAGATTTTACAAAAGCCTTAAAAGATTATTTCTACCTAACCGGTTATCCTGCTTTAATTCCTAGATATGCTTTAGGTAACTGGTGGAGTAGACATTTAGCATACGATGATAATTCTTTAAAAAAATTAATAGATAATTTTGAAAGAAAGAATGTGCCTTTATCAATTCTTTTACTTGATAATGATTGGCATACGCAAATAGAAGGAAAAGAAGCTGGTTTTACCTTTAACAAAAAGTTATTTGCTGCTCCTTATGAAATGATTTCTTATGTTCATAATAAAGGAATAAAGCTAGGACTTAGTGTTAATCCAACAGAAGGTTTCTATTCTAATGATGAATTTTATCAACAAGCAAAAAAGTATTTGCAAGCTGATGAAAAAGGAACAATTCCTTTTAATGCTTTATCACCACGTTTTATAGATGTTTATTTAAAACTATATATTCATCCATTAGATGCATTAGAAGTTGATTTTTATTGGATAAAAAATAGCAGTAAAACAACTGATGAAGAACTTACAATGTTAAAACATTATCACATCTATGATATGATGCGTAATTATAAAAGAAGACCAATGATTTTAGCTAAAGGTACAAATTTGGCTGCTCATCGTTATCCAGTCTTATATGCAGGAAAAACAACTGTTAGTTGGGATTCTTTAGCACTTATGCCTTTTTATAATTTAAATGCGACTAATATTGGAGTGACATTTTGGAGTCATGACATAGGAGGTTATTATAAAGGGATTGAAGATAATGAACTTTATATTAGATTTGTACAGTTAGGAACTTTTTCTCCTATTTTAAAATTTGGTAGTGATGGAGGAAAATATTACAAAAGAGAACCATGGCGTTGGGGTGTAAAGACATATACAATTGTAAAAGATTATTTAACTTTACGTCATCAATTAATCCCATATTTATACTCAGAAGCATATAAGTATCACAAATTTGGAGATCCTATGTTGATACCACTTTATTATAAATATCCTGAAATGTATGATGATGATAGATATTCTAAAGAATATTACTTTGGTAGTGAATTATTTATTGCTCCTATAACTAAGAAAAAGGATTATACGATGGATAGATCAATTCATAAAATGTATATTCCAGAAGGTGTTTGGTATGATTTTGTAACAGGAAAGAAATTCCCTGGCGGTAAAGATTATGTTGGTTTCTTTAAAGACCAAGATTATCCAGTATTTGCTAAAGCTGGGGCTATTATTCCACTGGCTATTAGTGAAAAGATTAATGATACTAATCCACCTCAAAATATGGAAATACATGTTTTCCCAGGTAGAAGTAACTCTTACAACATATATGAGGATGATGGAACAACCGACTTATATTTAAAAGATTATTATTTATTAACAAATATTGAATATAATTATTCGGTCAATGATTATAAATTAGTTATGAAGTCTGTTGAAGGTAAATCAGGAATAGTACCAGATACCCGTCATTATAAATTTAGATTTAGAAATACTAAAGAGCCATCTAAAATTTCTGTAACATTTAATGGTAGTCCTCTTAGATTTATGACATATGTGGATATTAATGACTATGTGGTTGAAATTCCTGAAGTTAATTCTATCGGAAACATTACTATTAATTTACAAGGTGATAATCTTGAAGTAAGTGCAATGAGAATAGTAAATGATGATATTGCTGAAATTATAAGTGATTTACAAATAGAAACAGAAATCAAAAATAATTTGGATAAAGTTTTGTTTGGTGAGTTATCTAATAAGAAAAAAAGAATTGAAATCAGAAAATTAAAAGCTAAAGGTTTAGATAAGAAATATATGAAATTATTCTTAAAATTATTAGAATATGTGGATGAAGTATAGAACAATTAAAACCAATGAAAAAATCATTGGTTTTTTGTATTATAAATATTTTTGTAGGTGATGTTTTCTGATATAATATTGATAGGTAGTAGGTGAAGTTATGAGAAGTCCGATTTATTATGGGGCAAGAGGATTTGCCAGAGAAATTAATAGACAACGAAATCAATATCAAAGAAGTATTGAAGCAGAACATAAAAAAGCATTAAAAGAAGAAATGTATAATAATGGCTATGAATTTGAACAAAAGGAAAATAGACGGTTAGAAAAGAAAAAACAAATGTGCTTTAATTATGCGGCAATAATGATGAAACAAAAAACATATTTTGATTTTGAGTTATTAAAAGAAAAATATATTCCTGCGGTGTTTGATTATGAAAAAGAACCTGAATATATTGATCGTGCTAGTAATATTTTTGTTCCTGAGGAAAAAAAGCTAGAAAAAATATTTAAATCACTTAGAAAAAATAGAATAAAAAAAGAAATTCAAAAACAAAATCAAATAGATGCAGACAAAAAAGATTTTGAAGAAAGAAAGGAATTTTATGAAATTAACCGTGAAATTGCTTTAAATAAATTTAAAAAGGAAGAGAAGAAAAAGCAAGAATCTATAGAAAAACAAAATAAAAATATTGATGAATTTAAAAGAAATTATTTTGCAAGAGAAGAAGAAGCTCAAAAAAAATATTTGACAATGCTAATGACCAATTATCTAAATGAACATGAAACTAAAATGTTTTCTAACATAAATCTTGATTATACTTCTGAAAGTAAAATTTTACTTGTTGAAATAGAAATGAATGATGTGATTGAATATTTTGAATTCTCACATTGTAAATATCTTAAATCAAAAAATGAAATTGCTAGCTATTATTATAAAGATAGTGAAATAAAAAAGGAATTTACTATTTTGCTTCCTAAGATAGCATTTGGTTTTACTAATTTATTTTTAGGAAATGATTTGAATGATTCAATAGATAATATTATTGTTAATATTATGTATAATGAAATTTATCTTGTTTCATTAAATTTGAGTAAGAAAGAATTTGTTAAATTAAATTTTGACAATTTAGAAAATTTTAACAAATTAAATAGTAATATTAGATTATTTAAATCATTACAAACAGGTATCAAACCTTATAATAAATAAATATATTGTAGTTGAATGGAGCTGGTTACATGAAAAATAAAATTCGAAATTTAGGAAACTTAGGAAAGTTTAGAGATAATGATAAAAAGATTATTAGTATTTCTAAAAATAAAAAAATATCTTTAAGCGAAAAATTTAAAAATTATAAAGGAGAAAACTTGGCAAAAGATTTTTCTTAGGATGATAATATATGGATGATGAAAAAATACTAAAGGATTTAGATAATCATTTAACATTATCTTTTTATATTGATATGACACAAGATAGACTAGATAAGTTAATTGATTATTGCAAAAATAATGATTTAAGAGAAAAGGTATGGAGACTCGCTCTTACTTTTTCTAATTATAACTTTGATTATTTAAAATTAGCTAAATATTATATTGAAGTAAAAGACTCATGGTATTTATCAGAATTATTACACGTAGTAGGTGAAGAAAAAATTAAAATATATGATGTGTATAGCTATGTTTTAAAAACAAATGATGAAAAATTTATCGCTGAAGTTCAAGAAGCATTTATGTGGTATTTCAGCGCTGAAGATAAAGATGAATTAAAAAAGGCAATAGATGATTGTAAATAATTTAATTATACGAAAAAAGCACTATTTAGTGTTTTTATTTTTATATTAGAAAAGTTATAAAAAATGTAAAAAGTTATTGACAAACATTTGTTCGCTTTGATACAATTTAATTGCTTGAAAGATAATGTATATAGATAAAACTTATTGATAATAATTATTCTTTGAAAATTTTTTAGTATGAATTGAAGAAATATAATAAAAAAACAGTCAATATAAGAACGAGGAGGTTACGAATGAATCAGGATAAAATGCATTTAATTAATAAAATTATTAATAATGAAACAATAAGAACAGTATGGGATAAAGAAGATGAAAAATATTATATTAGTGTTGTTGATATAGTGGGAGTAATATCTGAAAGCAAAGATAAACAGTCTTACTGGAGAAAATTAAAGCAGAGGTTAAAGGAAGAAGGAAATGAAACCGTGACAAATTGTCACGCTTTGAAATTAAAAGCTCAGGATGGTAAATATAGGTTAACAGATGTTGTCGATATTGAAGGAATGTTTAGAATAATTGAATCTATTCCTAGTAAAAATGCAGAACCAATAAAGATATGGTTAGCTAAATTAGGAAGTGAAAGAATAGATGAAGTATTTGATCCATCACTTGCAGCACAAAGAGCTATAGATATATATCGCACTAAAGGTTATGATGAAAAATGGATTGCAAAAAGAATTAAAGGTATTCAAGATAGAAAACAACTTACTGATGTATGGAAAGATGGTGGAATAACTGAATCAAAAGAATATGCAATCCTTACAAATGAAATTTATAAGGAATGGTCTGGCATGACTGCAAAAGAGTATAAATCATTTAAAGGACTTAGGAAAGAATCATTAAGAGACAATATGTCTGATATAGAAGTGGCACTTGCAGATTTAGGGGAAATAGCAACTAGAGAGATTGCTAAAAAGAAAAATCCAAAAGGTTTAAATGAAAATATTGAAGTGGCAAGGCGAGGTGGTAAAATTGCTGGTAATACAAGAAAAGATTTAGAAAACGAGCTTGGTGAGAGTGTAGTTACTAGCAATAATATATTAAGTTATGAGTATATTGACGAAAAAGAAATTGAAATGAAATAGATGAGTATGCTTCATTATAATAAGAATTTTAGGCACTAAAAATTAATTATAAATAATAAAAAACACCATTTAGGTGCTTTTATTTTGTATATTTTAAAATAGAAAAGATGTTATCAATAATAAATAATATAACCAAAGTATAAGTTAGCCATTTAGGAATTTTATTTATCAGCTTATCACTAATATCTTTAAAAAGGTAAATAAATGCTAGGGCTAAAACACCCCAAACTAAAGAAATCTCAATAGCAACATATTTTCCCATAGCTAGTTTGAATTTACTATAATTCCAAAATGAGATATGAAATAAGTATTCAATTGTTATGCCACCAATCCATTCAATTATGGTAAGAGCAAGTGATACCCAAAGAAAAATAATTATTGATTGAATAATTTTATTTTTCTTTATATTTTTAAACACAAAATTAGAAATAAGTATAATAAGAATAATACCTATACCATAAACAGGAGTCCATGGTCCATATAGATAACCGCTGTTTCCATCATTGTGAATTAAAAATAAAAATATTGTTTCAAATAAATATCCAATAACTGAATAAAGAAAGAAATAGTTTAAATAGTACATAATATCACCTTTATTATGGTGGAAAATAAATTAAATTATATACTAGTTTAAGTTAATATATTTATCATAGTATTCTTCAAGAGTTAAATTTTCATCATGTATAGTTTTAGCAGTATCTAATCCTACATAACGATAATGCCAAGGTTCATATTTAAAACCAGTAATTTTTTCTTTACCTTTAGGATATCTCAAAATAAATCCATATTTGTATGCATTTTCCTTCATCCATATAAATTCTTTAGAATTTTCAAACTCATCGTAATCATGGTTAGAACCTTCAACATCAACAGCAAGACCAGTTTGATGTTCTGAATGTCCAGGACGAGCAGAGCATTTATCAGCATAATCTAAGCCTTTTTCTTCTACATACATATTATAAAGTTTATTTTGGTATTCATAATCACGATAAGTAGAAACTGCAATAATTCTATATCCTAACTCTTTAGCGTTTTTACTTAAAGTTTCAAAAGCAATTCTAGCTTCTTCTCGTAAATATTTATTTTCGTTTGCAAACTCATTAGATATAAGTTCTAATTTACTAGGAACATAGTTTTCGGGAAGTTTATATTCTTTGTTAACTAGTACTAAATATATATCAGGTTCGGTAATAGTTTTAATATTTTTGTAATAGTTATTACCAAAAAGATTGATGTCCTTAGTATAAAAAATTAAAATAAGAAGCGTTAAAGCAGTGTAAAAACAAGCTTTAAAAGTTTTGTTACTCATATTATCACCACTACATTATATGAATTAAATAGTTAATTTGTCTCAATAAAATAAGACAAATTATTTAATATATGATAAGATTAAAGAGGTGGTTATATGAACATAAATGATATTCTTAATAAAACTCGTAATGGAATAGTTTTAACAGAAGAAGAAGCAAGATATTTTTTAGATTATTATTGTACAAGAATAAAAAAAGAAAATGTTATAGATAAATTTAATAGCTGGGATTATAAAGTTTGTTTTTTAACAACGATGGATGTTGGAACAGAGATGATTTTAAGAAGTGGTTTAAATGGTTCTTTATTAAATATAAGTAAAGATTTGGAAATACCACTTACACATTATTCAAATGTAATAGTTTTTAATGTAAATAATAGAGTTATACCATATTTAATAGATTTAACATATAATCAATTTTTTAAAGCATATAATGATGATGAAAGTTATGTTTTACTTGATGACTTTGTAGTGAGTGAAGAACAAAAATCACTGGTTAGTAAACTAAATAAAGATGGGTATATCGAACTAAATGATGAATTATTAAAAGTATATATAAATATGTTTTTAGACTTCTATAAAGATAAAAAAATAAATAGAGATAATGTCTATCGTAATGTAGTTGAAAGAATTGAAAAAGAGGCACTGTTAAATATATCATCAATAACAAATGAAAAAATAAAGAAAATGTAATAAACTTAAATTTTGTTACATTTTTTTATTATCAAAATTTAATATTGATAGAAAGAAAAATAGATATTTATTTAGATAACTTTTATCATTTTGAAAAATATTAGTTTGACATAATTTTTAAGACTGATATAATTTTTAATGTGATTAAAGAGTGTTAAAAAAATAAACTTATAATATGAAAGGAGTTTTATGTTAAAATTAAAAAATATAACAAAAGTATATAATAGTGGCAATGAAAAATTAAAAGCTTTAGATAATGTTGGTATTATGTTTAGAAAATCAGAATTTGTTTCTATATTAGGACCTAGTGGTTGTGGTAAAACAACTCTTTTAAATATTATTGGTGGTCTTGATAGATATACTTCGGGAGATCTTATTATCAATGGTAAATCAACAAAGTATTTTAAAGACCGCGATTGGGATAGTTATAGAAATTATTCAGTAGGTTTTGTTTTTCAAAATTATAATTTGATAGGGCATCAAACTGTTTTATCTAATGTTGAGTTAGCTTTAACTATTTCTGGAGTATCAAAAAAAGAAAGAAAAAAAAGAGCTATTAAAGCTTTGGAAGAAGTAGGATTAAAAAGGCAAATAAATAAAAAACCAAATCAGTTATCTGGAGGACAAATGCAAAGGGTTGCTATTGCAAGAGCTTTAGTTAATAATCCAGATATCATTCTGGCTGATGAACCAACCGGGGCACTCGATACAAAGACGAGTATTCAAGTTATGGAAATTTTAAAGAATATTTCTAAAGATAAATTGGTTATTATGGTTACACATAATCCTGATTTAGCGCAAAAATATTCAAGTCGTATTATTAAAATATTAGATGGGAAAATAATTGATGATTCTAATATTTTAAAAGAAGCTACGAAGGAAGAAAAAGCACATGATAATAAAAGAAGAACATCTATGAAATTTTTAACGGCTTTACATTTAAGTTTAAATAATCTAATGACTAAAAAAGGTCGAACTATTTTAACTTCTTTTGCAGGATCAATAGGAATTATTGGTATTGCTTTAATTCTTGCTATATCAACTGGTGTTCAAAATTATATCAATAAAGTAGAAGAAGATACACTATCTTCATATCCTTTAACGATAGAAGAATCAACAATCGATATGAGTAGTATGATTGATACAATGATGGGTGAAAATAAAAATTCTGAAAAAAGAGAAGAAGGAAAAATATATTCATCTGATATTATGAATGATTTAATAGCAAGTTTGTCTAGTAAAATATCTACTAATAACTTAAAGGCTTTAAAAGAATATATTGAATCAGATACTAGTAAAATAAGGGAAAACAGTAACGCAATTAAGTATAGTTATAATCTTGATATAAATTTATATAAAAGTAATACTGATGATGGTATTGTAAAAGTAAATCCAAGTACCGTTATGGAAACCCTTGGAATGACTACGTCCAATCCTTATAGTCAAATGATGCCTTCATCAGCAATGATGGGTAATAACAATGTATGGGAAGAATTAATTGACAATGATGAATTGTTAAAGTCACAATACAATTTGTTAGCTGGTTCTTGGCCAACTAAATATAATGAGGTTGTTTTGATTGTAGGAAAAAATAATGAGATTAGTGATTATACATTATATTCACTTGGTCTAAAAGATCAAAATAAATTAAAATCAAAAATGAAAGCTATTCAAAATGGTGAGACAGTTAAACCTAGTGAAGAGACGGTTTACAGTTATGATGATTTATTGAATTTATCATATAAATTGGTGTTAAATTCTGATTATTATGTAAAAACTAATAACTTATGGATTGATAAGTCAGAAGATGATTTCTATATGAAACAAATTATTAAAGATGCTGAAGAAATAAAAGTAGTTGGTATAATAAAACAAAATGACAGTTCAACGGCGACATCTAAGAGTGGTCAAATAGGGTATACTAGTGATTTAACGAAGTATGTTATTAATAAGACAAATAGTTCTGATATTGTAAAAGCACAAAAAGAAAATAAAGAGATAAATATTTTTACAGGATTAGAATTTCCAAAAGATGAATTAAATAGTGATTTTGATTATAACTCTTTATCTGAGGCAGAAAAAATAAAACTTGGCAAATTAAATAGTGATGAGCTTGCTGAGCTTATGAAAGCATATAGAGATAATAAAAATTCTAGTTATGAGAGTAATTTAATAAAGTTAGGTTCTGTAGATATATCTTCTCCCGCAAGTATTAGTATCTATCCTAAGAATTTTGCTTCAAAGAATAATTTGATAGATATTATTGAAGAATATAATAAAACTGTGAAAGATAATAATAAAGAAGAAAATATTATTAATTATACTGATGTTATCGGAACAATGATGAAATCAGTTAGTCAAATAATTAATACTATTAGTTATGTCTTAATTGCTTTTGTAGCTATCTCACTTGTTGTTTCATCTATTATGATTGGAATTATAACTTATATTTCTGTATTAGAAAGAACAAAGGAAATAGGTATTTTAAGAGCAATAGGAGCCTCTAAAAAAGATATTTCTCGGGTATTTAATGCGGAAACACTAATAGTAGGTTTTATATCTGGCATTATTGGTATACTAATCACAATTCTTCTTACTTTTCCAATTAATAGTTTGATTCACATGATAACAGGTGTTAGTATTATTACAAAAGTACCACTTAATGCAGCCATAATCTTAGTAATTATTAGTATGTTACTTACAATAGTGGCAGGATTAATTCCTTCTCGTATTGCTTCAAAAAAAGATCCTGTAGTTGCTCTTAGAACAGAGTAGATGAAAAAAACAAGCATAAAAACGACTTGTAAAAAGGTCGTATGTAGCAAGCGAACTTGCATAAAATAAAAAGGAACACTTAATTTCACATGTTGAGTGTTGCCTGTTAATATGGTATCACCTAAATCATTGTTGAGTTAGGTGATTTTTTCATTTTATGATTATAAATATTAAACCCATAAGTAAAAAGATAATGACAATCAAAGTAAAGATTAAAAAATCTTTTTTTGACGTCATATCATCTCCTTCCTTATGAAAAGAGGCATCACCAAACTATTAAATGTCCCATTATAATTTTGCCAAACGTTTGTTCTTTTATCAATAATTTTTGTTAAATTATAAATATTTTTAATATATGTTAATTTTTGCTTTCTTAGATTTACATCTTTTATAATAAATGTTAAAATATAAGTGGTGATGATATGAAAAAGTATTTTAAATTAATTGGAATTCCATTTTTGATTGCGGTAGCTATTTTTCTATTTATTAAATTTGTTTGGTTACCAGAATTTAAATTTAAAGATATGACTGTAGATGAGTATGTTAGTTTTTATAATTCAAACAATGAAGGGATTATTTATGTAACAAAAGCAGATGCTGTTAAGAAAGAAGAGTTTGAAGATGTTATAGGTTCTAATTTTTACAATAAAAAAATAACGGTTTATAAGCTTGACTTAACAGAAGTAACTGGTGATGATGAACAAAAATTTATCGACGCTAATGAATTTACAGATGATTCATTTGTTATACCAATGTTGATGTATGTAAAAGATGGTACAGTTAAAGATGCTATTTTAGGATATGCACCTGATTATAAAGTAGAAGAATTTATTCAAAATAACAACATAGAATAGGTGAGTTATGAACGATTTAATTATAAAAGAAATAAGTAAAACATTAAATATAAAAGAAAGTAGTGTTAAAGCTACTTTAAAGTTATTAAGTGAAGGTAATACAATTCCATTTATTGCTAGGTATCGTAAAGAAGCTACTAGTTCTTTAGATGAAGAACAAATTAGAGCAATTAATGAATACTATGTTTATCAGGTTAATTTATTAAAAAGAAAAGAAGATGTGATAAGACTAATAGAAGAAAAAGGTTTATTAACAGATGATTTAAAAAGTAAAATAATGGCTTGTACTAAACTTGTTGAAGTAGAAGATTTATATAGACCATATAAAGAAAAGAAAAAAACAAAAGCTACTGATGCGATTAATAATGGGCTTGAACCACTTGCTAAAAAAATAATGTCTTTTCCTTTAAACGGAACTATTTTTGAACTTGCTAAACCATATCTTAATGATAAAGTTAAAAATATTGATGAAGCAGTATTGGGAGCTAAGTATATTATTGCTGAATGGATAAGTGATAATGCATATATTAGAAAAAATATTAGAAGAATAACTTTTAATAGTGGTATGATTACAAGTAAGAAAAAGAAAAGTGCCGTAGATGATAATAAAGTATATGAAATGTATTACGATTATAAAGAAAGTGTCAAGTATATAAAACCACATCGGGTTCTTGCTTTAAATCGTGGTGAAAAAGAAAATGTATTAAATGTTAATATTGAAATTGATTTAAAAGAGATTATTTCATTTATAAGTAAAAATATTATAAAGAACGACAAATCATTTGTTGTTGATATTGTAAGTGATGCAATCCAAGATAGTTATAAAAGATTAATTGCTCCAAGTATTGAAAGAGAAATAAGAAGTGAACTTACTGAAAAAGCTGATGAAGTAGCAATTGATTCATTTGGTAAAAATTTAGAAAAATTATTATTACAACCACCGATGAAAGATAAAATGATTTTAGGTCTTGATCCTGCATATCGTACAGGTTGTAAATTAGCAGTTATTGATTATACTGGTAAAAAGTTAGATATTAAAGTTATATATCCTCATGAACCACATAAAAAATATGAAGAAGCAAAAAAGATAATGCTTGACTTAATTGACAAATATAACATTGATATTATTGCTATAGGAAATGGTACTGCTAGTCGCGAAAGTGAAGCTTTTGTTGCTGATGTTATATCTAACGTTAAGAAAAAGCTTGAATATATAATTGTAAGTGAGGCTGGAGCTAGTGTCTATTCAGCTAGTAAACTTGCTATAGCAGAATTTCCTGATTTACATGTTGAAGAAAGAAGTGCTATAAGTATTGCTAGAAGACTTCAAGATCCTTTAGCAGAACTTGTTAAGATAGATCCTGAAAGTATAGGTGTTGGTCTTTATCAACATGATGTATCAAATAAAAGATTGAAAGAATCCTTAGATTTTGTTGTTAGTAAGTCGGTCAATCAGGTTGGTGTAAATGTTAATACTGCAAGTCCATTTTTACTTAAATATGTATCGGGACTTACTAGTAAAGTTATTGATAAAATAATAAATTTGAGAGAATCAAAAGGAAAAATATTATCGCGTACTGAATTAGAAAAAGTATTAACCCCAAAGACATATGAACAAGCAATAGGATTTTTAAGAATTGTAGATGGCAAAAATATTTTGGATGAAACGGGAATTCACCCTGAAAGTTATAGAGTTACTTTAAAATTATTGGATAAATTAAATTTTTCCATTGCAGATGTAGGTTCAAAAAAATTAATTGAAGAGTTAAATTCATTAAATATTAACACTGTAGCGCAAGAATTAAATACAGATACTTATACTTTAGAAGATATCGTCAAATGTTTAAAAAATCCATTGCGTGATCCTCGTGATGAAATGCCTAAACCACTTTTAAAAAGTGATATTTTACATTTAGAAGATTTAAAAGTAGGAATGAAATTACAAGGAACAGTTCGTAATGTTGCACCATTTGGTGTGTTTATTGATATAGGACTTAAAAATGATGGACTAGCTCATGTATCAAAATTAAGTAAAGAATTTGTCAAAGATCCTATGGATATCGTTAGTGTTGGTGATATCGTTGATTGTTATGTAGATGAAATATTTATAGATAAAAATAAAGTAGCTCTTTCATTGATTGAACCAAATAGGGGATGATAAAATGAGAAAGATTATTTTAATATTATTAATTAGTCTTCTAATGACCGGTTGTTTTGGTGAAACAGGTAGTGGAATTATTACTAAAACATGCACTAAAACGATTGATGAAGATAATATCTCTATAACCCAAGAACGTGTTATAAAAAATGAAAATAATAATGTAATAGTAGTTATTTTTCAGGATACTATTATCAATAATGGTAATGATAATTATTTTAAAGCTTTGAAAAATAGTTATACATCAGAAGCTAATAATTTAAATAATAGTAATGTGTTAGCAACTGTTAATAATGAGAAAGATAAAGAACTAACTGTTACATATAATTTTAATTATAGTGATTTAGATAGTACGATTAAAGAAAAATATAATTTAACTGATTTAAACCATAATCAAATAAAAAAATATGAAGAAGAAGGGTATAAGTGTAAATAAGTGAAGTTATGAAAAAGATTTTAGGTGTATTAAGTTGTTTGATGTTATTGCTTGTGATAACAGGTTGTGGAAATAATAAAAAAAGTGATGCTTTGAAATTTAAAAATGAGTATGAAGAATTAAATAGTCAATCTGTAAAAATGGATATTAGTGAAAATAATCCTATTAAATATGTTACATTTGACGAAGTAGTTGATATCTTAAATAATAAGACAGGTGTTATATATTTTGGTTTTCCAGGATGTCCTTGGTGTAGAAATGTTATACCAGTTTTATTTGAAGTAGCTAAAGAAAATAATATAGATACCATTTATTATTTTAATCCTCGTGAAATAAGAAATGGTGGGGATGATGCTTACCAAAAACTTACAGGTATTTTAAATGATTATTTAGAAGAAAATGATGAAGGGGTTAAAACTTTATATGTACCAGATATTTATTTTGTAAAAGATGGAAAAATAATGGGTAATCATTTATCTACTGTTGATTCACAAACAGATCCTTATACAGCATTAAATAGTGAACAAAGAATGGAATTGAAAAATATATATCAAGAACTATTCAATAAAATTAAGTAGATTCGTTCTACTTTTTTTGATGTAAAAAAAAGTAATATGTGGTAAAATGTATATGGTGATTCAAATGAGTTTTTTAGATAAAACTATTTCAAAAAAGAAAAATATTGTTTTATTTCTATTAGTAATAGCGATAATTAGTTCTATTACTTTGTTTTTAATTCCTAACATGAGTAGAGGACATGATCTTGCATTTCATTTATCTAGAATATCTGCTATCAAAGATAATTTAAAATTAGGTATAGTGGGGGGATATATTTATCCTAATTATTTAGGAGGATATGGTTACGGGAATGGTTTATTCTATCCAGATTTATTTCTTTATATACCTGCATTTTTTTCCTATTTAGGATTAAGTGTTATAACTTCTTATAAATTATTTTTATTATTAATTTCCTTTTGCTCTGTTGGAGCTATATATATTTGTGTTAAGGGGATTAGTAAAAATAAAAAAAGTGCTTTAATATCATCTTTTATATATGGTTTTGCATCTTATCGTTTGATAGATATGTTTACACGTGCTGCTTTAGGAGAAACTTTAGCTTTTGTTTTTGCACCAATAATCATTTATGGAATGTATGAAATTATTTATGGTGATTATAAAAAATTTTATATTTTAACAATCGGAATGAGTGGCCTTATATTAAGTCATTTGATAAGTACTTATTTAATTGGTATTGTTTTAGTAATAATGTGCCTTGTAAATATTAAAAAATTATTCAAAGAAAAAAAGAGAATACTCTATCTAGTATTAGCAGCACTTGCTACAGTATGTTTAACTGCTTATTTTATTTTCCCAATGTTAGAACAAATGTTGAGTGGTAAATTCATTTTTAATAACTTAGATGAAACTAGTAAATTATTGGAACGCTCTTTACCAATTTGGTCGATATTTATAGAATTTCCTTACCATGTTTTAAGAAAACTATGGATTCCAACAGGTATTGGAATAGGTTTTATAGTTTTAATTTATTATTATTTTAAAAACTTTAAAAATTATGATAAGTTTATTCATTTTTGTTTTATTACAGCCATGATATTCTTAATTTGTGCAACTAATATATTTCCTTGGAATTTATTTCAAAATATTTTATCACCAATCCAATTTCCTTGGCGTTTCTATTTTATATCGGTTTTACTTTTAAGTGTTGGTTCAGGATTGATGCTATCAAAGTCAACGAAAGATATTAATAAATGTGCTACAGTGTTATTTATTTTATTTTTAATTCCAGTTATTACTATTAGTACTGTTAATTTCTTTGAAAAAAATATTAAAGAGGTTGGCGATTATGAAATTTCATTCGGAGAATATATGCCATTAAGTGCTGATAAAAATTATATTCTAGAAAGAAAAGATGTTATAACAACAACATATCCTTTAGAGCATTCATTCACACGTAATGAATTAGAATTAACTATTAATTATAATAATAATCAAGGAAATAATAATTTAGAATTACCTCTTCTTTATTATAAAGGTTATAAAGCTATATCTAATGATAAAGAGCTAAATGTATATCAAACTAATAATGGTTTGGTTGGTGTTGATATTAATGATGAAGAGGGAACAATATATGTATATTATGGTGGTACAAAAATTCAAAAATTATCAAAAATTGTATCAATAATAACAATGATTGTATTTGTTATTTATTTACGTTTAAGAAAAAGAGGTGTACTTGATGAAAAATAAAAAAATATTATATTATTTATTATCTTTTTTCATACCGGCTTTATTAATTACAGTAATATATGCTTGTATTGGTATATACCCATTTGGTAAAAAATCATTACTAACGGTCGATTTAGCAGGTCAATATGTTGCTTTCTTTAATGCTTATAAAAATATTTTTACTGAAGGAATAGGAATTTTTTATTCTTTCAGTAAAACATTAGGAGGTAATATGTTTGGACTTATTACTTATTACTTATTAAGTCCTATTAATTTAATTTTATTATTATTTAATCGTACTAATATTACGGAAGCTATCTTCTTAATCAATGTTATAAAAATAGGTTTATGTGGTTTAACAGCATTTACATATTTTAGAAAAACATTTAAAGATGAAAGTTTTATTCCTTTAGTTTTTAGTTTGGTTTATGCTTTATGTGCTTATAATATTGTTTATAGTCAAAATTTACTTTGGTTAGATGGGGTAATTATATTACCACTTGTCTTTTTAGGAATTGATAGATTAATAGAAAAAGAAAAACCACTATTATTTTATAGTATGCTTGTATTAACAATATTCTGTAACTATTATATTGGCTATATGACTTGTATAGCGTCTCTAGTTTATTTTATATATAAGCTTTATTTGAAAAATAATTATAAACTAAGTTTAAAAGATAATAAAAAAGATATTCTTTATTTCTTTAAGTATGCTTTACTAGCTGTTGGTACAACAATGATTATTTTACTTCCTTCTGTTTTTTCTTTAATGGCAGGAAAAGCAGAAAGTAATTTAAGTGAATTTATTCCAAAACAAACATATGCATCAATTGAATTAATATCACGTATGTTTATTGGTTCATTTAATAATAGTGATTTGTCTGGAGGATGTCCAAATATTTTCATTTCACTCTTTATGATTGTGTTAGTATTATTTTATTTCTTTAATAATGAAATTCCAAGAAAAGAAAGAAAAGCAAGTTTAATATTGATATTATTCTTTATAGCAAGTTTTACATTCTATTCAATTGATATTGTTTGGCACACATTTCAACATCCAGCAGGTTTCCCATTTAGATATTCATTTATTTATGATTTTATATTATTGATAATTGCTTATAAAAGCTATATAAATATAAATAAAGTAGATAAGAAATGGTTTAAAAAATCATTACCAGCAGTTATTATAATAACCTTAATCATGGACAAACTTATGTATAATTCAAATATGTACTATAAAATAATAGCTTCAGGAGTTTTAATGGTTATTTATATTTTATATTTATACTATAGTAAAAAACAAAACATTAATAAAATAATAACTGTTTTAATAGCTTTAGAAATGACTGTTAATGGTTTACTTGTTGTTTGTAATATGAAATATCAAAATAGAGAGGAATATGTAAATTTTGTTAATGATTATGGTCAAATTGTTGATAAGATAAAACAAAATGACAATAGTTTTTATAGACTAGAAAAAGATTATTTGTATTCAACTAACGATTCTTTATTACTAAACTATAATGGCATTTCCCACTTTAGTTCAACTTATGAAGGTAATAACAATAAGTTGTTAGGTGATTATTTAGGAATATTTAATAGATTTTATATTACTAATTATCATGGCTCAACACCTGTAACTAATTCTCTTTTTGGTATTAAGTATGTTATTTTAAACAACGATATAAACTATTATGATAAAATAGATTCATATAAAATTGATAATGAAGATACTTATGTTTATAAAAATCAATATAATTTACCACTCGGTTTTATGGTTAGTGATAAATTAAAAAAATTAGAACTTGAAGAATTAAAACCATTTGAAAATCAAAATAACATTTTAAAAACTATGACTGGAAATGATATTGATGTTTTCTTAGAAAATAAAAATGTTACTTACAATTTAAATAATGTTAAATTGAAAGAAAATTCAAAAGAACCGTTTATTTATAACACTATAAATACTAATTACGCAGCTAGTATAAAATATAAAGTAAAAGTAGAAAATAAAGGCGTATTATATGCTTACATTTCTTCTGATTACAACAAAAAAATAGATGTTAAAGTAAATGGTAAAAGTATAATTGATACTTCTGATCAAAATGATTATAGATATAATATTTTAGAACTTGGTGAATATAATATTGATGATGAAGTAGATTTTGAAATCATTTTACTTGATAGCTCAATTAAATTTAATGATGTTGTTTTCTACACTTTAAATAAAGAAAATTTCGCCACACAAATAAATGATTTACAACAAAGCGAAGCTCTAAATATCACAGAATTTAAATCAAATTATATTAAAGCTAATATTAATGTTGAAAGTGACAATAAAATACTTTACACATCTATTCCACTTGATAAAGGATGGACGATAAAGATAGATGGTGAAAAAGTAGATAAAATTGAAATCTTTAATTCTTTAATAGGAATTGATGTAACCAAAGGCGAACATGTTATAGAGTTTAGTTACATTCCTAGAGGATTATACGCTGGGGGATTTGTATCATTAGTATCATTATTATTTGTAATAGTTTTAAAGAAAAGAAAGTAGGTAAGAAGAATGCAAATAATTGAATTAATTAAAATTGTTTTTTTTGGGATAGTAGAAGGTATTACTGAATGGTTACCAATTAGTAGTACAGGACACTTAATTTTATTAGAACAATTTATTAAATTAAATGTTAGTGATTCATTTATGGAAATGTTTAGAGTTGTTATTCAACTTGGTGCTATTATGGCTGTTGTCGTGCTATATTTTCATAAACTTAATCCATTTTCACCTAAGAAATCAACAAAAGAAAAAAAAGATACATGGAACTTATGGTTTAAAGTCGCAGTAGCATGTATTCCTGCTGTAGTATTTTCTGTATTTGATGATAAAATGAATGAGTTATTCTATAACTGGATTACAGTATCTATTATGTTAATTGTTTATGGAATATTATTTATTATTATTGAAAATAGAAATAAAAATAAAGAACCAGAGGTAAAAGATGTTAATAATATGACTTATAAATTAGCGTTAATTATTGGTTTGTTTCAAGTTTTAGCAATCATTCCGGGAACTAGTAGATCTGGTTCAACAATTATGGGAGGAATTTTATTTGGTGCTTCTCGTGCTGTAGCTGCTGAATTTACTTTCTTTCTTGGTATACCTGTTATGTTCGGAGCAAGCTTATTAAAATTTGTTAAGTTTGGTTTTGCTTTTACAACTGGAGAAATAGTTACTTTGTTAATAGGAATGTTAACCGCATTTATAGTTTCAATTATTGTTATTAAATTTTTAATGAACTATATTAAAAAACATGATTTTAAAGCCTTTGGATGGTATCGTATTATACTAGGTGTTTTAGTTATATTATATTTCTTAATATTTTAAATTATTTTAATGTCAAAAAATGTTGACATTTATACTTAAAAAATATATACTTAAGTTAGATCTTATGAAGAGTGATGGAGGGACTAGCCCGATGAAGTCACACCAACCTATTTAATTAGGTGGTAAAGCTAGAACGATAAGATAACTTTTACACTCAAGAGTTATCTTGAGTGTTTTTTTGTAAGATTACAAAGGAGGAGATAAGATGAAATTTTATAGTAATGAAATAGTATTTAGAGGTCATCCTGATAAAGTATGTGACCAAATAAGTGACGCTATTTTAGATGAGTGTTTAAAACAAGATAAAGCTTCAAGATGTGGAATTGAAGTAGTAGGGGGAAAAGGTAAAATATTTGTAACTGGAGAGGTAACTAGTGACGCTAAATTTGATTTAACTAGTATTGTAAAAATAGTACTAAGGGATATTGGTTATAGTGATAATTACGAAATTATCGACAATATTGGAAAACAAAGTCAAGATATTGCGCTTGGAACTAATACAGAAGTAGGTGGAGCAGGAGATAACGGAATGATGTTTGGTTATGCTTGCAAAGATACTAAAGAATTATTGCCAAAAGCCATGGTAATATTACAAAAACTAAGTCAAGAATATGATAAATTAGTTCATAGTGATGAAAGATTTTGTGCTGATGGAAAAGCTCAAATTACAGGTGTTTATGATGAACATAATAAACTAGTAAAAATTAAAGATTTTACAGTATGCTATCAAAATACTGAAAAAGAAAGAGAAAAAACAGATGAAATAATAAAAGAAATCTGTGATAAAATTTGTAAGGAATACACCGTAGAAGTAGAAACATATTTAATAAATCCTACTGGTAGATTTGAAATTGGTGGCTTTGATGGTGATGCAGGATTAACAGGAAGAAAAATAGTTGTTGATAGTTATCAATCATTTGCTAATGTTGGTGGGGGAGCATTCTCTGGAAAAGATCCAAGTAAAGTAGATAGAAGTGGTGCTTACAAAGCAAGAGAAATAGCTAAAAAAATAGTATCTTCAAATGATAAATATGAATGGTGTCAAGTACAATTATCATATGCAATAGGAATAGAAGAACCTTTAGCAATCTATATTGAAACAAATTTAGGTAATGTAGAAGCTGATAAGGAATTATATGAAGAGTGTAAGCCAAGAAATATTATAAAAGATTTAAATCTTTTAAATGAGCACTATGAAGAAAGAGCTAAATTTGGTCATTTTAGAAACTAATTATTGACAAATTTAAAAACATTTTCGTATAATTAATACAGTAAAGGACAGTGGTAGTATGGTTAACATGACTTCAAATATTCTAGCAGAAATACCAACCTGGGGGGGGGTTATTTAATCATACTATAAT
>OLGM01000158.1_pt1 | contig 49749 bp, 55 predicted proteins | sample 1606001 | NCBI WGS metagenome assembly OLGM01 (sample SAMN03283294) | human gut metagenome | biome: human-associated habitat; material: feces | host: Homo sapiens | place: Peru | collected 2012
ATAAACGCCTTGGAAAACGGAGACTTTTTAAATTTTATATTTTACTTTTTAGCGGCCAAGCACGAACTAATTCACACGCAGCAACCCCCCTTCAATTTTTCTCCATCCCACCAAAGCAGCGACAAGATGTGTCCCCAATGAAGCAAAATGCTTCAAAAAGAAACGTCCCCTATGAAGCAAAACAAAAAGACAACCAAACCTAGCATAAAATACTAAGTCTAGTTGCCCTCTCTATATCAAATTTATTCATTTTCTTATTTAGTAATAAAGTGTGTGTGTGTGTGTACAGCCGCAAGGCTTTCAGCCATTTCTTTATTCATAACACCAATTCTCCCTTTTCCTTCATCATCCGTACCACTATTAAATCACACCAACTCCCAAATTGCAATACCTTTCCCACAAAAAAATCACACATTATCATCCCTCAAAGCCTCAACTATATTCTGCCCCTTCATTTTCTTGCTAGAATACAACATAGTCACAAACACAATCGCGTAAACAGCAACTATGGAAATCACAATACTACTCCAAGGAAGTCTGAACAACATACTAATTCCAGTATCAAAAGACTGATTTATTACATAGCACATCAAAATTCCTATTGGCAATCCATATAGCAACGCCTTACTTCCATAGAATATGCACTCCAAGTTCAACATTCTATTAAACTGCTTACTCGTCATACCAATTGACTTCAAATTAGCAAACTCCCTTTTTCTTAACCCTATATTCGTAGAAATTGTATTAAAAATATTCGAAATTCCAATAGCAGAAATCAAAGCAATAAATCCATATAAGAAAATTTGAATTATTAGTTTTAGGTTTCTTTGGTCTTTCAATCTTGCCTCAGCATCATATACCGAAATAGTCAAATTAGGATAATTATTTGAAATCTCCTTCAACTGTTTAGTCACATCTAAATTATTTTTAGTATTAATATAAATATTTTCAGCCTCATTCTGACTTCCTACTTTTTCTAACATTTTGGTATAAGTATTTTCATTAACAATTCCCACTATACGAATTCCAGAATCAGATGTACTTATACCAAATGGAGCTTTTTCCGTTAATTTAGCTATGCTAACTGTCGAAACATCTTGATTTTCCGCTGTGTTTTCAAGCAAATCCAGCTTTTCCCCTTCTTTCATATTAATCACATTAGTTTCTACTCCAAATTGCACGATATTGTTAATATAATTTACAATAATCATTTGATTATCCTCTAATTTTGTTAAACCCATTTCCCTTAAATATTTTTCATATTCTGAGGGATTTAAAGTTACCACTGTTGTATTTAGCACATAATTATTGAGGTCTTCGTCTACCATATGGTTTTCTTTCATTATTTTAACAATATTTGCATTAACCTTGCTTTCTGGCAGTTCGATAGTTTTATACAAATATCTAATATCTGATATCCTATCAATCTGTTCCATTTGTATTATTTCGTTTTTCGCCTTTTCCACTTTTTCCTTGGCATTATCATTCCTATAACTAATAGTTACACCAAAATCATAATCTGTTGTTTGATAAGCAGAATCAAATCCTGTATACATATAGTCCACAAAACCTGTTACAGATATATATAACACAATACTTACAACAAGCGAAATTACCGTAGTTCTATATCTTTTCTTTGCACGTTTTAAATTTTTTAGTGCAATAGTTCCCTCTACTCCGAATAATTTTGTAATAAATTTAGGTGTTCTTAACTTTTTAGTTTTTGTTTTTATGTCGTCAACCTGCCTAATAGCCTCTATTGGAGTAGTTTTGCTGGCTCTTCTAGCAGGAATTATTACAGATAGATATATTGTAACCATCATTAAAATTACAGCTATAATTATTGCCGGCCAAGATATAACAAGTTCTAAATTAAATCTTCCATCTTTTACAATTTCATTTATAAGTCCACTTACAATTTTTAGTGTAACCCCTATTCCACCAATTCCACATAGGATACCAATTGGAATACCAATGCACCCAAGTATTGCTCCTTCATATATTACCGATTTTCTTATTTGTTTTCTTGTTGCTCCAACTGATGCAAGCATTCCAAATTGCTTTTTTCTGTCTGATACTGAAATTGCAAAACTATTATAAATAACCATTACAGAGCCTACCATTATTATACAAATAAGAACTCCACAAACACTATACATCATTTGGTGAAATCCCAAATCATCTGTTACCCCTTCATATGCAAGTAAACTTTTGTTATATTTTACACTACTTGCACCAACATATTTAGCCAGTTCTTCTCCAACAGTATATACATCTTGACTTTTTTTCATTACAACACCAGCTGTAACCAAGGTATCGTCTATTAATGTTGATTTATCCATTATTGTTATACCTGCTGTAAAATAATCTGCTGAGGACTCAAAAAATGGTCTTTTTATCATTCCGGTTATTTTGTATGTTTTAGTTCCAGTTTGCACAAATTCTACGCCATATGGATTATCAGTGGTTTCTGGCACATCTTTTACATAACCTACTTTGAATGTAACTGTATCACCTATTTCAGGTTCATTATCTTTTCCATCAAAAAAAGTCCTGCTTAATGCAATTTCGTCTGAATTTTTAGGAAGCTCACCTTTTTCTAATTGTTCACCCATCTTCTTTATGGCATCTTCTTCATATTGTACTATTTTCAAATAATTTTCTCTTGAATACTCATTTTCTGCCATATACAAATCAGAAGCAATAAATGTATCCGATATTTGGTTATTATTTTCTATGTATTTTAAATTTGAATAAGCAACTCCATTAAAACGTGCTTCCCATTCACCATTTCGATCTTTTTCATAATTTATCATAAATCCTTGAAAGCTGACTGCAAGAGTTGTTACAGCACTTATCATTGCACCTGATAAAATTATGCCTATTATTGTTACTAATGTTCTTTTTTTATTTAATTTCAAATAACTATCTGTTAGCTTTTTTAATATATTCATTTTTCACACTCTCCTTTATTTGATTTTTTCGTCTTTTGCAATTTTACCATCTTCAATTGTTATAATTCTGTCCGCTTCTAGCGCTATTTGTGGATCGTGTGTTATCATAATTAGTGTTTGATTATACTTTTTATTAGAAAATTTTAATAGTTCTACTATTTCTTTTGAATTTTTACTATCTAAATTTCCAGTTGGTTCGTCAGCCAAAATTATGCTTGGATTGTTTATTAAACTTCTTCCTATTGAAACTCTTTGTTGTTGCCCTCCTGATAATTGATTTGGCAAATGTTTTATTCTTTTTTCCAGTCCCAATGTTGTTACTATTTCATTTAATTGCTCTTTATCTATTTTCTTTCCATCTAGCAACACAGGCAAAGATATGTTTTCTTCTACATTTAGTATTGGAATTAAGTTATAAAATTGATATATTAATCCAATCTGTCTTCTTCTAAAAATTGCTAGATTATCATTATTTAAAGCATATATATCAGTTCCATCAATATATACCTTTCCAGAAGTAGGCTTATCAACACCTCCCAATATATGCAAAAGTGTTGACTTTCCTGAGCCTGATGCTCCCACAATTGCAACAAACTCGCCTTTCTCTACGCTAAAACTTACTCCATCCAAGGCATTTACCTTAGTTTCACCTTTTCCATATGTTTTTACCAAATTTTCAACCTTTAAAATTTCCATAGGTTTTCCTCCTCACTTTTTTATTTAAGGCAATTATATTAACCAAAAGTGACTGCTTAGTGACATTTTGAAAAAAACAACAAAGCAGACATTTTTTCATGTCTGCTTTGCTATTTTTTTCTCATCTAAGTCCTACCAATCTGTCTTGTGCGTATTCGGCAATTTCCGGATCTTCATCCTTAGCTAAAACTTGTAAAACCTCAACAGAAGTTACAGGATTTTTAGCAACCGCCATACGAACAAACGGCATATCGTTTTTGGCAAGTTCAAGTAAAACATTTTGAGTAGCTTTAATATTTCCTGCAACTTTGGTCTTTACCGCATAAGAATCATCTCTGCTCAAAGCCAGTAAAACTTCACGCGAAATATTTAAGTTCTCAGCAACGCATTCTCGAACATCTGCAACTTCATCCATTGAAAGTTTAAACAAAGTTGCCTTGTTTGCACTCATATTCTTTGCAACACTAGCTCTGACATCTGCTTCCTTAGCACAGGCCAAGTTTTGCAATACAATTGCAGATGAATTGCAATTAGATGCCACTAATTTCCGGATATAGCTATCAGAATCCTTACTCATAGTAGCCAAATCGCCCTTTGTAGCATTCCATTTTCTTGCCTCCAAAATCTTAACAGATTTACCAGTAGTCTTCTTAATGGTTACCATTGTAATATCCTCCCTTAATTATAAAAACGAAGATTTTCAAATAAATCATACTGCCATTGCAGTAACCTTAATTATTATAGCATAGTTTACAATATTTTTCAATATTATGTGAACTTTTCTCTTGAATTTATTTTCAACATTATAGAGTAAGCGAAAAAGATATGTCCCCAATGAAGCAAAATGCCTCAAATGGAAACGTCCCCTATATAAAAATTCGAATTCTAAATTGCGTTCCTTCTCCGCTCTTACTTTGTACTCGAATTTCGCCGTTTTGCTTTTCTATTATGGTTTTGGCTAAGGCTAGACCAATTCCAAAGCTTTCTTTACTGGAATCTTTACCTTTGTAGAATCTTTTGAAGATATTTGGTAAATCTTCTTTTGATATACCTTCTCCTTCGTCTTTTATTATAATTTGTAGATATAAGCAGTTTTCTTCCACCTCTATATAGATGTTTTTATTTTCTGCTGTATGCTCTATGCAGTTTTTAACAATGTTAGTTAATGCCTCTTTCGTCCAATTATAATCTCCTATCATATGACAATTTGCTTGTACCTTTAAGTACAAATTTTGATTTTTTATTTCTAAGGCAACCGCCATCTGTTTTTTTATATCTTCTAGCAATATTTTTACATCTATGTCTTCTCTTGCAAATTCTACCATTCCAGATTCTAGTCTAGACAATTTTAAAATAACAGTAATAAGCCAGTTTATAGAATCCAATTGCTTTGTTATTTGGTGCAAATATTCTCTCTTCAAATTTTCGTCTATCTCGTCTTCTTTGATAATGTCTAGCATAATGTTTATAGATGTTAGTGGTGTTTTTATTTGATGTGATATATCTGATAATGCTACACTTAGCTCTTTTTTGTCTTTTTTCATAGTTTCTGCTTGTTTATTAAGCATTATTGTGATTTTGACAATTTGGTTTTGTAACTCACTAAGCTCTCCTTCGGTATTTTCCTCTATTTTCAAGGAATATATATTGTTTTGCAAATCTTTTAAATATTGGGTTATGTTTTTTATTTTTCTTTCTCTTAGTGCTAAAAACACAACAAATAGCACAATTAAAAGCGAAAATCCTAATACAAAAATCAAAATATTTATAGCCTTATTTTGATTTATTATTTTGCCTATTTGTTCCACTTCTATTGTGCTGTTTTCGCCAATTCCATATTTGGCTAATATTTTCTTGCCATTTTCTACATCATTTTCATTAATGCTTTTTACAGCATTTATAATTTCCACTTCCTTTTCAGGATTTTCTGCAATTAACACACTTGTTATTGCACTTAATGAATTATACATTTGGCTTTTATATGATTTATATTGAATATTTAATATTGAAATTGAAAATAATATTACAATTGCCACAAGAATTAAACTTAATACTAAAAATATTTTTATATTGTCTTTTTTAAAAAATGACATTTTATTCACCTATCCTATATCCAATACCTCTTACTGTTTTTATTATATCTGGATTGGCAGGATCATTTTCTATCTTCTCTCTTATTCTTTTTATGTATACAGTTAATGTATTGTCATTAACAAAATTTCCTGCAACATCCCATATTTTATCTAAAATTTGTTCTCTTGTTATTGTTTGTCCACTATTATTAAAAAGCATTAGTAAAATTTTGTACTCTAAGGCGGTAAGTTCTAGTTGTTTGTCGTTTTTATATACTGTTGTTTTATCCAGATTTATTACAACATCTTTTATTTTTATTATATTTTCATTACCCTTATCTTGATTGTATCTTTTTAATATTGTTTTTATTCTAAGTTTCAATTCTCTTAGTCTAAAAGGCTTTATAATATAGTCATCTGCGCCTAGTTCTAAACCTTGAACAACGTCGTTTTCCTCGTCTTTGGCGGTTTATTGGCATGTCTGTTTTGTTTTTTATTTCTTTGCAAATATCAAAACCATCTCCATCTGGCAAAGTAACATCAAGAAGTACTAAACTTATTGTATTATCCAATTGGTTTAGTGCTTCTTTTTGGGTACTTGCTTTTATAATATTGTATCCATCTTGTTTTAAGCTTAGTTCTAGTCCATTTAGTATAATCTCGTTGTCTTCAACTATCATAATAGTTTCCATAAAATCACACCTTTATGCTTTTTTTCCTCCTGTCATCTGAGTTTTTATATATTCAACTTCTTCTTCAATATTAAGTCTCATAAATAAAGGCTCGCCTTTTTCTATTACTTTTGTGTTTTCTGATATTTTATCATAATCATATATGCTGTCCCAATTTGCAGAAGTTATGCCTAATTGTTTTAGCATATTTTCTGCTGTATCTGGCATAAACGGTTGTAACATAATTGCAACTTTTCTTAGATTTTCGGCTAAGTGATACATTACAGATTCTAATTTTTCTGTTTGTTCTTCTTTTGCTAAAACCCAAGGGGCAGTTTCATCTATATATTTATTTGTTCTTGAAATCAAATTCCAAATTTCTGCTAGGCTATTGCTAAATTGCATTTCTTCTAAATTTTTTTCTACCTTAGCAACTTGCTCTTTTGCAAAATTTTCTATTTCTTCGTCTGGTGCATTTACTCTTCCTGTGTATTTAGGAATTATACCTCCAAAATATTTGTTAATCATTGATACTGTTCTGTTTAATAAATTTCCTAAATCATTGCATAAGTCAAAATTAAATCTTTCAACAAAGCTTTCAGGTGAAAATACTCCATCTTGTCCAAATGGTAATTCTCTTAAAAGGAAATATCTTGTTGCATCTAGGCCGTATTTATCTATTAACATATCTGGATAAACAACATTTCCCTTTGATTTGCTCATTTTTCCGTCTTTCATCATAATAAATCCGTGTGCAAATATTTTCTTTGGTGGCTCTAAACCTAATGCCATCAAGAAAATTGGCCAATATATAGCATGAAATCTAACAATGTCTTTTCCCACAACATGTACATCTGCTGGCCAGTATTTTTTGAATAATTCGTCATTATCAGACATATATCCTAATGCAGTAATATAATTTGTTAGTGCATCTAACCATACATATACAACGTGTTTAGGATCTTTTTTTACTTTAATACCCCAGTCGAAAGTTGTACGACTTACACATAAATCTTCTAACCCAGGTTTTATGAAATTGTTTATCATTTCATTTTTTCTTGACTCTGGTTTTAAGAAATCAGGATTTTCTTCATAGAATTTTAAAAGTCTGTCTGCATATTTTTTCATATTAAAGAAATATGCTTCTTCTCTCATTTCTTTTACTGGTCTTCCGCAATCTGGGCATTTTCTGTCAACCAATTGTGTTTCTGTAAAATAAGACTCACAAGGCATACAATACATTCCCTTGTATTCTCCTTTGTAAATATCGCCAGATTCCATAAACTTATCAAATATTTTTTGAACAACATCTTCATGTCTTTTTTCTGTTGTTCTTATAAAATCGTCATAACTAATATTCATTTTAGCCCAAAGATTTTTTGCATATTCAGCTACTCCATCAACATATTCTTGTGGAGTTTGATTATGCTCTTTTGCAACAGTTTCAATTTTTTGCCCATGCTCATCAAGTCCAGTAAGCATACGAACATCATATCCACGCAATCTCTTATACCTAGCCATAGTATCAGTAGCCACCTCAGTATAAGCGGTACCAATATGGAACTTACCACTTGGATAATAAATTGGTGTTGTTATATAAAAAGTTCTATTCATAAATTTCTTCATCTCCCTTTAACTATACCGTATATTAAAACATATTTTGCAAAAAATGTAAAGAAAAAAGCACAGTTTCCTGTGCTTTTTGTTCCAACTTATGGAGTGGAATGTCCAACTTTTTTTATTATTCTGCTGATTCAGCTTCTGGAGCATTGTAAGCATCTAATATAGCTTTTTGAATTTTCTCCCTTGTTTCAGCGTTGATTGGATGAGCTATATCTTTAAATTCTCCGTTTGGAGTTTTTCTACTAGGCATAGCTATAAATAATCCATTTTGACTTTCGATAACTTTTATGTCGTGAATTGCGAATTCGTTATCGAATGTTACAGAAGCAACAGCTTTCATTCTGTTTTCTGAATTTACTTTTCTTAAACGTACGTCTGTTATTTGCATGTGTGCACCGCCTTCCATTGTGTTAATTTTGTACAATTTACTATAATATACCTACATATATTATTTTCTATGTACAAGTATATTATTCGCCAAAAAAAACTTTTTTCCTTCTAATTTTTTATATTTATTCACAAATTTTTTTTAATTAGAATATACTATTACAAAAATTGAATTATTCAAAATTTACACACTTTTAGCATACTAAAATTATATGATAAAAATAGGTCCGAACCAAATTTAAAATCAAGATGATTTTAATATAGTTTTAGCCTATCAATATTTCTAAAACTATTGAAATAATTTAGTTTTAAATGTATAATAAAAAAAGTGTAATTTAAAATCATAATTTAAGGGGTGCTTTATTTTTATGGAGAACTTTAATATAAATAATTATAAACATATACATATGATAGGAATAGGTGGAATTAGTATGAGCGGGATTGCCGAAATATTGGTTAAATCCGGTTTTATTGTTACTGGTTCAGATGCCAACAAAAGTGAAATCACAGATAAACTTATAGCGCATGGTATTTCTGTTGCAATAGGACATGATTTTGTAAATTTAAGAAAAGCAAATTTAGTTGTATATAGTGCAGCAATCAAGCAAAACGACCCAGAACTTATAGAAGCTAAAAATTACAGAATTCCAATTATAGAAAGAGGAGACTTTTTAGGTCAGATTACAAAACTTTATAAAGACACAATTTGCATTTCAGGAACACACGGAAAAACAACTACAACATCAATGGTATCACTTTGCTTCTTAGAAGCACAAAAAGATCCAACCATACAAGTTGGAGCAATTTTAAAGCAAATTGATGGAAATTATAAAGTTGGAAACAGCGACTTTTTAATAATAGAAGCCTGCGAATATGTAGAAAGTTTTCTAAAATTCTACCCGAAATCTGAAATAATTCTAAATATCGACAACGACCATTTAGACTATTTCAAAACATTTGAAAACATCAAAAATGCATTTATAAAATACGTAAAAAAATTGCCAGCAGACGGATTATTGGTTATAAACGGAGACGACAATAACTGTCTAGACCTACGTCAATACACCTCTGCAAAAACAATTACCTATGGAATAAATAACCAAGAAGCAGACTTCACAGCTCAAAACCTAGTATGTGACGCAAAAGGATGCTACCAATTCGAAGCACACAAAAATGGCAAATTCTTTGGTATATTCAAATTAAACATACCAGGCACACACAATATACTAAATGCACTATCATGTATCGCACTATGTGATAGCTACGGAATATCAAGCGAAAACATAAAAGATGCCCTATTCAAATTCACAGGAGCCAACAGAAGATTTGACTATGTAGGAACCTGCAACGGTTTCGACATCTACGACGACTACGCACACCACCCTACCGAAATATCAGCACTTGCCAAAGCCGTAAAAAACACAGCCCACAACACATCATGGGCCGTATTCCAATCACACACATACAGCAGAACCAAACTCCTACTAGACGACTTCGCAACAGCTCTATCAGACTTCGACAACATCATAATAACCGACATCTACGCAGCCCGCGAAACCAACCAATCCGGCATCACACCACAGGACCTAGTAGCCAAACTAACAGTCCAAGGCAAAAATGCCATCTACATAGGACCATTCGAAGAAATAGCCAAATACATCAAAGCCAATGCCAAACCAAACGACATAGTCCTAACAATCGGAGCCGGAACAATAACTCATTTGGGCAAAATGATACTAGGGAGCTAAGGCTCCCTCATTTGTTTAACCATCATATCCGCAAAAACCGCATATCCCTTAGTCGGATCAGACACCAACACATGAGTCAAACTCCCCACAAGCTTCCCATTCTGCAAAATTGGGCTTCCACTCATTCCCTGGATTATTCCACCAGTCTTATCCAGCAACCTCTTATCAGTAATCTTCACAACCATACTCTTATTATCCAAATTATTATTCTCAAAAATCTTCTGAATCTCCACCTCATACTCTTCCTTCTTATTATTCTCCAACATACAAATCAAAGTAGCCTTCCCAACCTTAATCTCATCCCTCAAAGCAACCTCAACTTCCTCATTGCCATTCAAATTTAACAATCCGGTATTATTAACTACTCCATAAATTCCAAGCACGGTATTCTTAGAAATGCTACCAATAATATTTTGTCCAATCAAACTACCTCGTATCTCCCCAGGAATTCCTTTTTCACCTTTCGAAATAGACAAAATATTAGCAGTTGTAATCTCTCCCTTTTGAATACTAATCAAATTTTTAGTATCAATATCCAAAATACCATGCCCCAAAGCAGCAAACTTCTTAGTCTCAGGTTCATAAAAAGAAATAGTCCCAATTCCAGCAGCAGTATCTCTTACCCATAGTCCCAGCTTGTATTCAGTGCTATCAGTCTGAGTAGGCTTAATCTCCTCAGTATAAGTTTCGTCATCTCTTACATACTTAATATTTATATTATTTCCCTTAGACAAATTAACAGTCTTCACCAAATCATCAGTAGAAGTAATAGGCGTACCATTTACTTCCACAATCATATCTCCCTCTTTAATTCTAGTATTAGCATATGGCTTAATCTTCTCATTATTAATATTCTTCACCTCAGACATACCAACAACCAGAACTCCATTAGTATGAAGCTTCAACCCAATTGTAGTCCCAATTGGAATTACCTTAGTCTTAGGAATAATATTAGCCTCAATAGTCTTAATCTTCAATTTATCTAGCAAACTAACTTCATAATTCTCTGTTTTAGAATACTGCACATCACTACCATTAACATTACTAGAAATCGGCAAATCTTCCTGTTTACTAATAGTTACCCCAAACAAAGTAGCCAAATTCAACTTTTCGCCCTCAAACAAAATAATACTTTCCGGAATATTGCTAATACTAGTAACATAAGCAAGCAAAATACTCAATATAATTATCAAAAAAATGGATTTTAATTTTTTCATTTCAGTCTCCTCTAAACTAGGATAACCAATTTCAAAAAAATTAAAACCCATCTCAAAATTTTCTTTTTAATAAATAAAAAAGTAGAGTAGGATCTGTCCCCCATGAGTCATTTTGACTCAAAAGGAAACGTCCCCTATGAACCAGTGCGGAAGTATGAGTTTGTTTTGTAGAAGTTCATTTTTTCGCGGGCTAGGGCTGTGTAGTAGGCTTTTAGGCGATTAGCTTTTTCTTCCCATTTTACTTCGCTTTCTTCTGAGGTATTTACTACACAGTAGTAGCATGGCAATTCACGATGCATGTAGTAGTAATATTTTTTGTCTGCATATGTTCTGGTTTCTTTGCCATTTTTGTCTATTTTTACTTCTTGTACAACTTCTTTTTCGTAAGATAATCTGTCAAAATCGCTGTTTTTGTAACCTATTATTTTGTCTGTGTCATTGTCTGTTAGATGTGAACAATTTATTTTATGATAATATCCATCTGAATTTGTTTCATTTACATAGTAAAGTGATTCTGGTGCTACGTATTCTTTATTTTTTGTGCTTGTTACTATACTGTAATCATTAAATAGCTTTGTTCCTACCTGTATTCCTTGTAAGAATGTAATTAAGCATACATTTGTTAAAACTTGATCCCATTCGGTTTCTGTAAGTATTGGCATTTGAAAGTTTGCAAGTGTTCCAAGTGCCTCTGAGTTTTGGTTATAACTTTCTATTGCTTGGCTTAGATTATCTTGAATTGATTGTTTTATAACATCTCTTTTATGGTCTGTAAATACAGAATCATCTCTTTCTGGGTCATTTGATTCTGAAATTTTGAAAATATTATCTGACTTTGATGCAAATTTCTTATCTTCCATTCCATCTGTTCCGACAGCATTCTTTGCTTTTAAATCTCCTAAATATTCATTTACCCAAGCTGTAAATTCTTTTGCATTTTCATAATATGTTTTTGCACTAGTTGAATCCACATAATAATTATCTGATGATGGTGATACATAGAATCCTGTGTTATATGTACCTGTTTCAAATTTTTCACTTGTAACATTTCCAATCATATTATTTGGTTTATAATATTTCCTATTCTTATATAATGTATTTTTATATTTTATTAAGTTTTCAGATAAATTGATTTTTCCAATATCGGTATCTCTAAGAAGTGTTCCATATTGAGTTTTATACTTGTCAATTGCATTTTTCAATTCTGCTGTACTTAAATCTGAATAAGTTGGATTAGTTAATCTTGCATTTAGTACACTTTGTGCAATTGATTCTAGAAAATCGTCTTTATAATTTATTGATAATTGTTCTGGATCTACAAATAATCTTGTATCTTTCAAATATACTCCATTTTGAAGTCTATCTACTTTCATAAGTTCACTAGTAACATGGACATCAGCTAGTTCTATATCAAATTTTTCGCTATTGTCTATTGAGCTTTTATTATCTTTATCACTAAATGTTATTGTTGTTATTGGTAAACGTTTTACTAAATCTTCGTTTTCATCTACTGTTTGTTCTTTTGCTACTAAATATCCTGCTTTTGTGACATATCCTTGTGTTCCTACATTTCCTGTTATTACAATATAATTATCTAATGAATAATTAACTACTATATCTATATTTTTGTCATCATCAACATATCTTTTGGTATAGTAAATATATGGTTTTAAAACATGGTCATATGTTGTTGAGCTATTCCCATTTTCATCTGTCTTATCTGTTTTTGCGGGTGAATAAATATAGTATCCATCATACATTGTAAATACAATTGCTGGTATATATGGTTTTATAACATTTTCAGAAGCCCCACTCATTCCTATTTTTCCTGCTAAGTTAGTCATAAAAGATTGAATAACAGCATTTACATCTCTTCTCATAGAATCTGACACTGTTGAATATGTGTTATGTACTGTATTTAACTGGAATGCAACAACTGCATCATATGTGGCATTTCTAAGTCTTGTTTTCATTAAAGTTTGTTCAGATAATGTATTTATTTGAGTTTGCGTATATGCTGATAGTATAAGTGTTATTGGCAATATTATAATTATAAGAATTATAGATAATGTTTGCAAATTCATTTGTTTTTCACCTACTTAAAATTAGTTTTAAATTTTATTTTAAATATATAGTATTTTAATTCATACTACATATTTAAAATAAAATAAGGAACGAAAAAAATATTTCGCCCCCATTTTATATTATCTTTTGTGGAGCTTTATTTTCCATTACTTTTTACCATTGCAGCGTGTTGTGCATATACTTGGTATGTATCGCTACCACTTACTGTATAAAAGAAGTTTCTAAGCATTTGAGATATTGTAGTATTTGTATTTTTTACACTTACAGAAACAATGTCTCCTTCTTTTAATACATATTTTCCATTACTTCCTAAAACATCTTCAATTTGAGATGTATAAACTGAATAGTATATATTTTCACCTATTTTATCAGATACTGCCCAAGTTGTTTTTTTACCTGGGTTTTCATCTAAAACTTTAACTTCCATTTCCACATCATAACTATTTCCTGTTGCTGCTAATGATTGCATAAAAGAATTGTAATTGTCCTCTGTTATTTTTCCAAGTGTACTTACATTATCTACAAATTCAATTGTTGCTGTTTGAACTCCTAATTGTGCAATATCGTCATTTCTTTCAGATATTGACATAAGCGGAAAAACAAACATTAAAATTGCTGCTAAAAATATGGCTATAATTGTTATTAAAGAATCTCCCATTTTTATTCCTCCTAATTGTTATCTGTATTGTTTTCAGAATTATTATTTTGATTTGAACTTGGTAATTCTGTGTATATTATTTCAATTTTAGTATTACCTTTTACCAATTCCAAGGTTTCTTTATCTCCATTTAACTTCTCTTGACTGTTAACTTTTCCATTACTATCTACATATGTAAGATTTCCTTTTTCATCTTCTTTATATAAATATACAATGTTTCCATCATCATCAACAGTTACTTCTTTTCCGCTGTATCTGTATTCTTTAAACGTTTCTCTGAATTTTTTTCCTTTTGCATAAGCTAATAAACCGTTTAGCACTTTTATTTGTTTCGGCTTGTGATTTATATTCTACTCCATTAATTACTTTGTGTTCACCACTTACTTCTACATCAACTCTTAATTTTGTATCTTCATTAGCATTACCTAACCACGGAGCATTTTTATAGTTTTTACTATAATCTTGGATTTCTTTTTCCAAGTTAAATGTGCATACTTCTTTTCCCTCTTTATCTAGAATTATTACATTAAAATTTTCTTTGTAATAACGATATAAAGTGGGAATAATTGTTTCTATTGAAACAATTCTCCCTTCTTCTAATTTAAGTTTTTGATTTTGTTTTTGTTCATCTTTTGATGGGTATTCATAAAAGTTTGTTTTGTCTGCCATATAGAATACTTCGTCTGATGTAGCTTTTGCTTGATCAAAAGCTGTTATTGATACAGTTATCGCCATTACAAATACCAACACTGCAAAAGCTATTTTTAAAGCATCTACTGCATTATCCATTTATACACCATTCCTTATATTTTATTATTTTAAGCCATTTTTATTATTTTCTGTTTTTTCAACAATATTAATTACATTTATATATCCTGATGTATTATAATCAAATGAAACTGTATATGCTTTTCCAGCAACTAAACTTGCTCTTGCTGTTGATAATCCTTTTGAATCCTTTGCTGCTTCACTTGTTCCTACTTTAACAGATATTACTTTATCGTCTTGTGTTCCTTCATATGTAGCATTTGATGATATAACTGTTGATATTAATTGTTTTAATGCTGAACCTTTTTGGTCTCCTTCATATGAATCATAAGCACTATTAAAAGCTTGTACTGCAACTTGGTCTATTTTTCCTTGTGAACCTTTAATAACTGAATCTCCTTGACTAAATATCATCATACCTACTGATATGATTAAAATTGCGATTAAAACTGCACCTGCTATCATAAGTGCTTTTGTTGCGTTTTCCATAAAAATTTCCTCCTTTGAATTTTATATAATATATTTTTATTTTTAGTTTTCTAAACTAAAATATTAATAACTAATTTATTTTACTTCCAAATATACTTCACTTACTTTTCCAGTTTCATTATGATAATTTATTTTAGTGCAAGTAAATGTTTCTAAATTAAAGTTTTTTACAAATTCTGTCATACCTAATTTAACTATTCTTTCCATTGGATAATTGTCTCCTTCTGTTTCTAGTTTTAAATATATTTTTACAGAATTCGTATTATTTGCTATATAATAGCCATTTTCGTCTTTTGGAACTTCGTTTTTTTCATTGTTATCTACTGCTTTATTTATTAATGTTGCTACATCTGTTCCATAAACTTCTATATCTTTATATTGTTCATATTGATTATTATAATTGCTAAGTTCTCTTTGTTTTTGTATATTTTGCGATACAGCAACAGCTACTGCTATAACAATTATTACAAATAATATAAAGATTGCTATTGTTTGTTTTTTCAATTCAAACACTCCTACATAAATATTATAGTATTTTTTGACGATTTTTGCAATAGTTTATTATGTGTTTTCTTTTACTTTTTCAAAGGTAATTTCTGTAACTACCCCTGTATTTTCATTGTACTGGATATCTTTACATTTGTATTTTTGAAGATTACCTTCACTATTTTCTTGTCCATTTGCTAATTTTGAAAAAGTATTTGCTTCCAAGAAAGTTAATAATTCACTATCTGTTTTATCTTGTAGTTCTTCTCTTTTTCCTGCTGTACTTTCACATTTTACGGTTATATATATAGAATCTGTTTTTTCTAAAAGATTTTTCGTATTATAATCTTTTGCAAAATGTGCAAGTGTAATTATATCATGTATGTTTACATCTGAATCTTGGAATTTTTCAAATGTATTATTAAATGCCTGTAATGAGGTAGAAGCAATGCTTGTATCATAACTTTTTGCCAAATCTGCGGCTCCTTGAAATGCAACAACTATTATCGATAATAATAATACACCTATTAAAACTCCACCTGCAATTATTAACGCATTTGATGCATTCTCCATTTCTACCTCCTATTTTCTAATTATATCCATCTAAATTTGATGTATCTTGCTCTTCATATTCCATATAATTCACTCTACCAGTTTCATCACTATATCCTATTTTCACACATTTAAATATTTTTCTTTTGAAGTTTGTATATGCATTATATGTTTTTGTATATGATTTTAAATCTTCTTCTCCATCTGGTTTTTTAGCGTATACTATTTGATAAGCACCGACTGATTCATGAACTCCTAGTTGCATAAACTTTTCTAAATCCGGATTAATTCTATTTTCTGCTTTTTTACTTTTCAATTCGACCTGCTTATTACCTTCAAATACAACAGTCTTTTTTTCCTTTCCTATCTGTTTATTATCTTTTACGGTAATTTCAATTTCTGTTACATCTGATTTTAAAGTAAATACAATATTTACATCATATATTTCATGTTCATTATCATATTTTTCATTATTAGCTATCGCTTTATTTATTAACGTTATTAACTCGGTTCCCCTCATCAATTTTTTATCATATGACTCATACTCTTTATTAAATGCAGCGGTTTGTTTTGCCTGTAATTGCTGTTCATCTTGTTTAGATAAATCGGAAAGATTGTTTAATAATACATATATAAGTACAATAATTAATACTGCTATTAAAACACCTGCGGCCATTGTTAATGCTTTTGATGCGTTCTCCATATTTACCTCCTATTTACATCATGGCTGACATTGAAGCGAAAGAATTTGTCATATTCATTAAGCCTAGCCCTACTAATGGAACAATTAAGTATCCTACAAATAATGCTATCATTGGAGCAAATCCAATTGCTTTTCCTATTCTTCCTTTTTTTGCTATAAGTCTTTCGTTTGCATCTTTTCTTTTTTCTTGGTAATATGCTCTTTCTGAATCTAATTCGTCAAAAGCATCTTCAATTGGTATTTTTTCAACTGCTGCTTGAAGACTTTCCACAATTCTTATTAAAGGAATATATACTAGTTCATTTTTTAATTCCTCTAATGCTTCCCATGCACCACTTTCATAGTTGTTTACACATTTTGATATTGGTTCTCTGAATATGTTAGAGTATCTTTCTAGCCATTCTAGCATCATTTCAACATTAACTCTTTCTATTTTCATAAGCATAAGTATAATGGTTTGAAATTGCATTACCTCGTCTTCCATTTCCATTTGTCTCATTTTCATTTGAAATTTTAATAACCATATTGGTGCTGAATAAGCTACTACTCCAACTACTAATGCAATAAGCAATTCAAACCATTGCAAATACTCACTATGTACTGTTTTATATTTATTTAAAATTCTTTCTGTTGCAGTAGTTAATTGTTCGTCTGTTGCACCATTATAAAATCCAGAAAGTGCAACTTGTTTTCTTACATATTCTTTTGTAACACTTGATTCTGGTACTTTTGCAAGTTGGTCTAAGATTTTGTTATCTTCCTCTGTTTTCTTTTCAGCTTTCTTTTTATCTGTTGCTGACATATCCCCAAGTATATTATTATCAGATGTTGGCTCTGTATATACATATTGTACTGTTAATACATGTAATTGGAAACATAAGAATAGTGATATACAAAAACCACCTATTGCAAATAATAATCTATTTACATATAGCCATTCAACTTTACTTTTTGATGCAGATTCTTTTAATAATCTTACTGTTTTCCTATAATCTGGTGAACCTTTTTTAGGTATAAATAAATCCACTATTTTCTTTACAAATTTATTTTTATAAAGTCTTGCTTGTATTGGATTTTCCATATTTTTAGTTACATTTGTGTTTCCACCATTATCTTTTAATTTTCTAAGTAATATGTAACATCCAAATGTTAATATGATTATTAGCATTTGTACAAGCATTCCCCATTTTCCACTATAAAAGCTATCTGTAAAAGCAAAATTTCCAACTGCCCAAGCTTTTAGTGGTTCTAGTCCTAAAATAGGGATAACAGTAATTACTGATAAACTTTGAAATACATAGTCTAATTTATCTCTTTTTAATATTTCTAGTTGCATTTCTTGTGTTATATTGTTTAAGTTTTTCAAATATAGAGATGCTTTATCTACTTTTCTATCTCCAAACTCTTTTGTTAGATATGATACTCCCGCAAATTCCTTTAAGTAACTATTAGGTGCAACATCATAGTATCTTTCAAGTTCTGATTCTGGATCATTTGAAATTAGTATTTCATATATTTTTTCTGCCTGTCTTGATATTTCTACTTCGTCATCTTGTGCTACTTGGTATATGGCTTCTTCAACCATGTTGTATTCATGGTAAGCATGTCTTATTTCAGCAAAGAAGTCTATTTGTTGTTTTAGTAATTTGTTGTCGATTTTATCAACCATTCCATCCATTATTGTTTCTATTAGGAATAGTTCAAATATTAAAATTATTGACATTAAAAGGAAGTTGCTATGTGTAAATGCTATAACAAATATTGTAAAAGGAATTGCTATTGCCAATGCTTTTGTTATACTTGATGCTGTTTGTTTTCTTGTAACATATTCGTCTTCAATGTTTATAATTTCAAGTCTTCTTCTTAATTTAATTACATATCTTTTTAAGAATGGTATTTTCAAATATATTAAGTATAATTTTTGATACATAATTTCCATTGAGAAACTTTTTTCTTTGGTGCCTTCACGTAGTTGTTTTAATTGTTTCATTTCTTTGGTATTTGTTTTTTTGTAAAGTATTGCATACACTATTCCAATTACAACTAGTAATCCACCTACAATGAAAATTAAATATTTTATCATATCGTTATCCATTGAAATTTGTTACCTCCTTATTTTGTTTGGAAGTTATACTGTTTTTTTAGCTCTTCCTCTTCTTTTCTTTGGTTCTTGTTCTGTTTTTTCTTCTTTTGGTGTTCCCCAGTTTCTTTCTACGAATTTATCAAATGCTTCAACATCTGATTCATCCATATTGTTTCTCATTTCTTTTATGTTTGTGTCTGATATTTTGTTTGTTAGTACATATACTCCATCATGATACTCTAGTATATTTTGATATTTGAATAATTCACGGTTTGTTGTTTTTGTAAAGTAATATGTAGCATTATCCATAAAGCTATTGATTTTTCCTTCCATTGTTTTTTCATTTCTGTGATTAAATGTATATTCATTTTTTTGTTCTACTGGTATACATTCTGTTACTCTTTCGATGTATCTTCTACCACGGAAGTCTTTTACTAAGTGGATATCAAAGTTTAATACTTGTACAACCTGTTCTTCTGCTGTTTTTTCATCTTTAAATACTCCTGCTCTTAACATAGAGTTACGAAGTGCTGTAACTAAATCCGGGAATGTTTTAGCATGGTGTGTAAACAATGTAAATTTAGATGCAACCTGTGCAGATTGAATCATCCAAGATGCTACGGGGTCTGTTGCAACCTCTCCGGATAATGTTTACAGAACCGTCAGTCTTTTTCTGAACGTCCAAACAATCCTGTCCAGATACTGTTTCTGTTTCACGCATTGATAAAATGTTTCTTGTTGGATATATTTTTCTTAAATGCAACTCGAACGCAGTTTCTGTGATACGAAGGTTCATTGTTTCGTATATATTTTCTATCATAGCCATAAGCATTGTTGTTTTTCCGGCAACCTTGCTCACCTGTAAGTGATATAATTCTTGCACCCTTTACTAGATATTTTAATAAATCTATTGCTTCCTCTTTTCCAGGGAATTGAATAATTTGTTCTAGTGTAGCTCTCTTTACGTCGAATTTTCTTACGAAGAATGCCCATGTTTCAGACATACTTGGTCTAACAACAACAACACGAGAACCATCCTTCATTTCATTGATTTTGTAACCATTTGTATCAGATAACTGACCTGGGTTATTGTATTTATATATGTTTTGGCATACTCTTTTTAATTCTGCTTCTGTTCCAAATGATAAAAATGCTAAACGTATTGATTTACCATGGAACATTATCCAAATACTATCACAAGCACGTGGAACTTTGTGTTCCATTATTTGGTCTAAGTAATCTCCATCAGCTTGTGCAACTTGGCTTAGGAAAGATTCTGGAAGTCCAGATACACCACCAGATACACCATCTATGTTCATATCTCTAATTTCGTCTATACTACTAAATCCCTTGTAATGTTGATATATTCTTTGGCATAATACATTTAGTTTATCTTGAAAAGTTAATACTAAATTTTCTTTTTCAAATATATCACTTATTTCTTCACTTGTTATTACATATGATGGTTTTGTTTCTCCTGCGACATATTTTAAAGAATCTAAATTATATTTTTTTATAAGCTCTGGTAATGCTTCATATCCAAATTCTTTTCTATACATATATATTAATATATCGAATTTATCTTGTGGAGTTAAAAGGGATGGAACATCAAAATGAATTGCTCTTGAAATATTCATTTCATCTACTCCATATTCTTTTGAAAGTAAATCATATATTAATTCTTTTACATATTTTTTATCATTAACATCTCCATATGTACAACCTTTAAGTGCTTTCTTTAATTCATATTTCTTTGCTTTTCTTCTTTTTAATTCCTCTTCTGATAGTCCTATATCATATAGGTTTATTTTTGTAATTTCGTCTAGTCTTTTCTTTACAAATGCTGTCATTTTCTCTATTGTATATGTTTTATCGTCTACATCTATTTCTTCTTCATTTTCTTTTTCTTTCTCTTTTTTGCTATGTAAATAATATACAATGGCACCTATCGCTAGTATTACAACTCCTATCATAAGCACTATATTAGTAGCATTCATAGGTCTTCTCCTTCCTCTTTTTTAAGTTACATTTGCATTCTTAATTCTTGTAATTTATAATCAATATTTTCTGTAACTTTTTGTACTTCTTTTATAAAAGTAGCATTTCTATCTGTTTCGTCTATTGTTCTATATCTTAAAAAGAAATCTGCAACCTTTCCTTCATTGCAAGCTTCAAAGAATAACGTTGAATAAGGTATTACATTTATTTCATCTTTTATATTCATATATCTTGCAATATTTTTTGCAGTATATTTTGAATATTTATCATATCTTCCTATTAGTATCATATTGTTTTTTCTTTGGAAGATTTTTTCTTTTTCTTTAACCTTCATAAAATCGTCTATTATTTTTATTCTTTGCGTTAAATTGGTTATTACTAAATCAGATTTTTTTAATATATCTCTTATAAATTCACTATCTAATCCTTTATTAACATCAACTAGAATTAAATCATAATATTGATTTGCAGCTTGTAATATATCTGGATATATATCTCTTAATCTAGCATATTCGTCATAAGATCCACTTTTTATTGATAATAACACATCAAGTCTATCTTTAAATACTATTTTTGTATAATTACTAATTAGTTCAGGAGTTGCTTTATTTGCTTTTATAGTTTTTGCTAATCCCTCTATTCCATTATCAAATTCAGCAACAGCCCCAGGTGGTGCAAATTGTATTAAAGATTTTTTTGGCTTTGGTTTTTCCCAAAAACATCCTTCTAATGTATCATCATTATAGTTAGTTGATAACAATAGTATTTTGTAATTATGTTCTATTGCCATATCAGTGGCAATAGCAGCTATTGATAAGGTTTTTGCTGTTTCTTCTTTTCCATTACTCCAAAATGTTACAACCGCCATTTTCTACGCTCCTTTTTCCGCAACTCTTAATGCTTTTTTAGCTTCTGAATAGCTTGTTTCTGGTAATATATGTGTTACCATTGAAACAAGTCCTTCTTTATATGCTGTGCTCAAATTTTTCAGTTTAATTTTAGCTGCTCTTTGATTATCAATTATTATGCTTTGATCCCCTTGTTCAAAAGGGAAATATATTTTTTCTTTTTCCCATTCAACTTTGTATTTTATTGACAAGAAATCTAAATATTCGTCATCTTCTTTAAGCATATTTTTAGAAAATAAAACTTTCGTCATTTTTATGTTTTCTGTAAGTCCACTTAATACTTCTAGTCCTCTTTTTAAAGCATATAAATCAAATGATGTTACAAAAAAGCTTGTTGTTGCTTCATTCATATTAAAATCGTTAAATGCCTCTGGTGAATCTATATCTATTAAAGCATAATCGTATTGTAGTTCTTCTCCTTCTTGTAATCCTAGATATTCTCTCATTTCTTGCATTTTATTAAATCCAACTGCAACATCTATTGTTTCGTATTCTGTTAAATATGCTTTTGTTGGGTTTATTACTGGAACTACATATTTTGCTTTTTGAGTTACAGTAGTGTCTATTACAATAACGCTCTTGCCTAATACACTTAATATTTTAGCTACATATAATATAAAATCTGTTTTATCGTATGCTCCTATGAGTCCTATCTTTTTCATTATATCCTCCCTGTGTTAATATTAATAATCAGTTTGTCCTAATGTTTCTAAGTATCTACTTCTTTCTTCTTGCGCTTTTCTTATTTGCTCGTCAAATTTGTCATTTACTTGTGCTGCATAATCATCCATGTTAGCACTTAGTACATTGTTGATTTGTGATCTGTTATTAGCTACATATCTTGAATATAAAGCATTTTTTGCTGTTGTTGTTATATTTGCGTTGCTATCTATTAAATCTAGAACTTCTTTGCTTACAGCATATGTTGGCGTTGCTGCATTTTGTATTCCTGCATCAACATATTTAGTAGCATATAGCATACTTCCTTCTGTTATGTAAGATTCTACAATAGCATTACTCATTGTTAATATTTCAGCTTCTGAAAGTTTTAAGAATATAGTATTTTCACTAGATTGTAAAACTCTCTTTTTAGAAACGACTATAAAGTCTTGACCATTTGGTAACATAAATCTTATATCAATATAATCGTCTGTTTGCAAATCCGTTGGTAATGTAAGCATATTAAATTCTTGTGTTCTTAAAGAATCGTCATTTGATTCTTCTTCTTCAACCAACATTGATTGAGTTAATATTGTTCCTTTTCCTAAATCAATTTTAGCTAGTGTATTTTCTGTTAAATTTGCCGGATTTGCTATTTCTCCATTTGCTAAGGTTGTTACAAGTGTTTGCTTTTCAAGGTTTCCCGCTGAAATTGGTTCTCCTGATTTTATATCGCTTTTTAAAACATACACTGTTTTTGAAGCATTTGCTGTTGCATCTTGTTCATTTTTCATATTCATTATTTGCATAAATAATATGCCCACTACTATTGCTGCTATTACTAGCATTAATAACATTCCTAATAAGAAAGATTGTCTCGCCTTTCTTTGCATTGGATTAACTGCCATTTTTATATTCCTCCTTAGAATTTATCATACATGATAAAAAAACAATTTTTTCTTTTATTATACAACACATTTAGACCATAAACAACAAATATTACAAATGTAATATAAATGTAATATTTGTGTAATCTTATAGTAACATTAGTTTATGTATGTACTGGTATAACTTGGTTTTTTTGTATCACTTTGGTAATGAATTACTATCACAAAATAGCACATCTAAATTTTAGATGTGCTATTTTGTTTTTCCGCAAATTTAGTTATTTACCAATCATTTGGTTTTCAGCCTGTTGAATCATTTTTCTTACCATGTTTCCACCTATTTTACCAGCATCTTTTGCAGATATATCTCCATTGTAACCATTTTTTAGGTTAACTCCAACTTCGCTAGCTACTTCATATTTGAATTTATCTAATGAATCCATAGCTTCTGGAACTAATTTTTTGTTTGAATTCTTGTTAGCCATTGTACATTCACCTCCTAGGATTTTGCTATTTATATATTGAAAAAACTTTACTATGTCTTTTCAATATATATGATGTGCATTTTAAATCTTTTTAAACTAGAAATTTTTTCAAGTTTTTTATTTGATAAATTTTTAAAATAAAAACAGCCAATATTAGTTTTAATATTGGCTGTTTTTTATTTTATGCTTCTGGTTCTAATAAACCATAGTTTGCATCATCTTTTAATCTAAATATAACATTTACTTTTCCTGTTTCAATATTTACAAAAGGCATAAATCTGTCTTTTCTTTCTTGCAATTTTAATTTTGCATCTTCTGGTGTCATTGGTTTTATGTCATAATATGAAATTTTTAAAATTTCGTCTTCTATTTTTTTAGTTTCTGTATTCATGCCTTCCATAGCTTTTTGTTTTAAAGAATCTTCCTTGTTTGCTCTCTCTTTTTTTGTTTTAGCTTTTCTAATTTGTCCCTCTAATATGTCAATATCTTTGTCTATTGAAGCATACAAATCACTATGTTCTGTAACAGCTCTGTATGTATCTCCTTTTACTGATACTTGCATTTCTGCAATTTGAACATTTTTTTCTACTTTAATGGTAACTAAGCAATCAATGTCTCCTTCAAAATACTTTTCTATTCTTTCTAATTTTTTTGCTGTGTAATCTTTTATAGCGTCAGTTGCCTTTAAATCTTTTCCTACTATTTTAATATCCATAGTAATTCTCCTTTCATTTTGTATTACAAGCCTATTATATTATTAAAATTCAAACTTGTAAAGCCCATACACAAAACTTTCATAAAATTCATTTTTATTTTACTATCAGTATAATAAATAGCGTATAGTTAAAAATATTTTTAATACTCTTAACTATACGCTATTTATGCTTTGATTGTTCAATTAGAAATTATTAGATTACCTTTTGAACATAATTTGAAGTTTTAATAGATTGTAACTCACTTTTGATTTCTTGAATACCTTTTCTAAGATTCTCATTTATTTCATTTTGATTATATTTTATAGGTAAAACCGCTTCACGGTACATCGCATCCTGTCTTTTTTCTAATCTGTCAATTTTCTGCTTCAATTCTTCTTGTCCTTGTTTCAAACCAGTTACTTCTTGTTTCAAACCAGTTACATCCTGTTTCAAACCAGTTACTTCTTGTTTCAAGCCAGTTACATCCTGTTTCAATTCAGTTACTTCTTGTTTCAAGCCAGTCACTTCTTGTCTTAATTCTTCTTGTCCTTGTTTCAATTTTTCCTGTCCTTCTTCTAAGTTGGCTATTCTTTGTCCCATCTTTCGTTGTTCTTGTTGAATTTGGATAACCGTTCCTTGAATTGAAATAAGTATGTCTTTAATTTCTTGTCCCATATAAACTCCTCCTTCCTTGCAAATTTATGTTAATATTGTACCATAGCATAATGCTTAAAATCAAGTTCTGTGAGACAAATTAGCAAAAAAGATTTCGACAAAATTCGACTTTTCAAAATAATTCTTCTATTTTATATTCCTTTTCCATTTTTTCATTAAAATATATTTTTGATATTATCTGCAGCTCTTTTAAGTCACATTCTGGCATATTGAAAGAAAATATTTTTTTTGGTTCGCTCATTGTTATGTATTGAATTGCATATTTGGTGTTCTCTGAGATATGCAAGGCTCCGGTGTCTTGTTTTGCACAAGTGTCGCATAAAAATCCGTTATATTTGAAGCTGAAATTATTTATATTTTCCTTACTCTTGCAGTTACTACATTCTCTTACATTTGGCATATATCCAATCATTGATAAAAGTTTCATTTTGAATATCGCAAGTACTAAATCCAAATTCATATCTTTTTCAGATATGACATATAATGTATTTAAAAATAGTTGTAAAATACGATAACAATTTTGGTTTTCCTGCACTACATCATTCATTATTTTGGTTATATGAACCGCATATTTTAGCTTATCTAAATCCACTCTAATATTATAAAACACTTCAATTGGTTCACATGAATTTATATTGTATGTTTCTCCACCTTTGTATAGTACATACTCTCCAAAGCATAAAAATTGCGTGCCACCTAGGAGCAAGCTTTTTGTTCTTCTTGCTCCTTTGGCTGCACACGCAATTTTACCCATTCCAGGTGTAATCATTGTAAGCATTTTATCAAAATCATCCATATTATTTTCTGCAATTATTATTCCCTTTGTTTTGATTGTCCCCATTTTTTTCACCCAATAAAATATTATCTTCTATTTTTCTCATTTCTGTAATTTCTAAAAATGTATCTATACTCCCTGTATTTTTAAAGGTATTCCACGCGATTTGCTTTATCATAATATCATCTCCTTAAACTTTTAAGCAGTTTTACCTTTATTTATCATTTGTATTTTAGTAAAATACATACTAGAAAAAATTAACTTTGTTTATTCAAACTTTTAATTATGCTATCCTTGTTTTGCCAATCTTCTTGAACTTTAACCCATATATTCATATTTAATTTTATGTCTAGCATTTTTTCAAGTTTTTGTCTTGAATATGATGCAATTCGTTTTAGCATTTCTCCATTTTTTCCTATAATTATTCCTTTATGTGAATTTCTTGTACAATAAATATTTATGTCAACATCATATATATCTTCTCCATTTTTTGTTTTTCTTAGTTTCATTTTTTCTACTTTAACATATATTCCGTGTGGTACTTCGTCATTTAGTAGTTTCAAACATTTTTCCCTTACCACTTCTTCTACTATCTGTCTTTCTGTTTGATCTGTATATTCGTCTATATTATAATATGCTGGACCCTCTGGTAAAAGTTTCTCTATTTCGTCTAATAATGTTTCAAGTTCTTTATTTTTTAATGCAGATATTGGAACAATTGCTTTAAAGTCGTATTCTTCCTTGTATAAATTTATTAAATTTAACAAATTTTCTTTTGGAACTAAGTCTATTTTGTTTATTACTAATATTACTTTTTTGTGTTTTTCTTTTAATTTTTCTAATATTATTTTATCAGCTTGGCCAATTTGTTTGTAAGTAGCTTCTATTAGAAATAAAATTACATCAACTTCTCCTAGTGCCTCATATGCAATATTAGTCATTGCTTCACCAAATTTATTTTTTGTTTTGTGTATTCCTGGGGTATCTATAAATACAATTTGCGAATTATCTCTGTTTACAATTCCCTTTATTGCAGTTCTTGTAGTTTGTGGTTTTGATGTTGTTATCGCTACTTGTGTACCTATTAAACTATTTAACATTGTAGATTTTCCTACATTTGTTTTTCCAATTATTGATACAAATCCTGATTTAAATTCTGTCATATGTTCCTCCGTTTTATTTACTATATCATATATTTTTTGCTAAATTTGCCAAAACTTGTCGCCTATTACTCAAAAATTATTTCTGAGTCAATTGGACATATTTGAATAAAAGTTCTACCATCATTTACTTCTATTTCTTTTCCATTCAAATCTTCATATTTAGTCTTGCTAATTCTGCTATCCTTTGTACAATTTATTGGAATTACTTTTCCATTTGTTATGTAATATCCCTCTAATTTTCCTATATTTTCTAGACCTTGTCTACCTTTGTTTTCCCTGTCATTTAATGTATAGTTTTTAGCTTTTGTTATAATTATATTTTTTGTTGTTACATTTTCCTTTGTAGACCAGTCTTTTTGTAATTCTCCTTTTGAATATCTTGTATACATCTTTGTTTCTGGGTTATACTCATACATTACTTTGTGAGAGTCTGTATATGGTATTACAATTTTGTTTGCATTAGTTCCTTCTGTAAGTTCCACTTCATCTACAACATAATTTAAAACACTTGTAACATTAGATGTTGTGGCATATCCCTTCTTTTCAGCTGATGCTAATATATTTTGTGTACTTGTTACAGCATTATGTGGTGAACTTTTATCTTTGACTCTCCAAAATGTTTTCCCGCTTTCTGTTATGCCATTTATATTATTTATTTTATATGTACCTATATCTGACTGAGCTTGTGGACTCCAACCATAATGAACATATATTGCTCCATTTTCCATTGCATAATCCAAGAAATAATGTCTTGAACTTCTTACTGGGCCGATTTTCTCTAAGTTTACTCCTTTAAAGCAAGCCATCAATCTAGTTTCTCCGCCCTCCACTATAATTTCATATACTAAGTATGCCTCATTTAAACCTGCTTGTGGCCATGCTTTTCTGTTATTATCTATCATTACTGCAATTGGTCTATCTGTTCCCTTGTATATGTTTACTGTTTTTTCTGGCTCCTTGTTTAATTCTACAACTATTGTTCCATCATCTTTTTGCTCATTGTCAGCAAGGGATTCTCCCGAACCACTTTGGTTATTTTCTGCATAATATCTGTATGCCAAATAGCCTCCTGCTAAAACACAAACAATTACTAATATGATTATTAGAGCTTTTTTCATATTCATTCCCCATTTCTTTTTTATTTAAACAAAGCTAGTCCATACATCAATAGTGTTACTAAAATTCCAATCATTACTCCTAATACAACTTCTAACACAGTTCTTTCTTTACTTTCTATTCTGTTCATACATATCATTACAGCAAGTATTAAAGCAAATGAAAGTGCTACTAAATTTTCAGTTACAATCCAAGTGGCAACCACAGCTGCTGATGCAAGCATTGATTGGCAACTTACTACAAGTTCTTTATTTGTTTTTTTATCCTTAATCTTAGCAGCTTTTAATGCTACGCCAATTATTATAATTAATGCCACTACTACAAAAGCTAGATATGTTGGCGAATTTATAACAGTTGTATATATGCTATTTCCCATTGCCCCAATTTTATCAAAAAATATAAAATATGCTATTATAACAGCATTTAGTGCAGTTATAACTACTGCTCCTGCTGCTACGTCTTTTGCAATTTTTGCTTTTGGGTGATAAATATCTGTATATAAATCAACAACCGTTTCTATTGCAGTATTTATCATTTCTGCAAATATTATCAATACAACAGCAAAAATCAAGCATATAAATTCGACTTTTGACAAATTAAAAAACAAACTTATAAGCATTACAAAAGCTATAATTACTAATTGTTTTTTTACATTTGACTGAGTTGTTGTTCCATATATTATTCCATTTACTGCATTTTTACAGGCTTCAAAAAAATTAGAATTATGCAATTTTTGATCATTTTCTTTTTTTGGTTTCATAATTTCAGCTCCATTATCTTTCTATTTTTAATACACTTAATACCTCTTCTTCTTTTGCTCTCATTTGTATTTTATCTTGTTCTTCCATATGGTCATATCCCATTAAGTGATAAAATCCGTGAACTACCATATAAGATAACTCTCTTTGAAAGCTATGTCCATATTCCTCTGCTTGCTCCTTTACTCTGTCAATAGATATTATTATATCTCCTAAAACTTCTTGGCAATTACTTTGAAAATCTACTAATTCTTCTTTTTCAAACATTGGGAATGATAATACATCTGTTTCTTTATCTATATTTCTATATTGTTTATTGAATTTTCGTATATTTTCTGGGTTTGTAAGTATTATATTTACATATAAACTTTCTTTACTTAAATTTTCATTTTTAAAACATTGCTCTAATACTTTTTTTATTAATTCTTCATTTTCTTTATTTTCTTCTATATCTAAGTACTCAATTTCTAATAACTCAAACATTTTTTAGCATACCTTCCTGTTAATGTTTTTGCACCATTTTTTATTTCTCTCATAACACCATATGATACTAATCTTTGTTTGTGCAATTTTATTATCTTACTATAATTATTCTTACTTGCATTCAATTTTTTCAAATCAGCTTTTAAGAATAATATTGCTTTTTCTTTTGCATCTTGAATATTTTTATATTTATCCCAGAATTCTTTGTATTCTGTTCTATCTTGTGGTTTTTCCCAATAAATTTTAGTTGATAATAATTTTACATTGAAATCTTCAATTAAATTAACTAATAATTCATAGGCTTCATTTCTTTTATCTTCTGATTTAGCATTTACAATTAAATTTCTAGTTCTTTTTAACAACTCAATATAGCATTGTTCTGCTACTATTAAAGGCAAACTATGTGTAAATAATTTTCTGCTAATCCCTAGCAATCTCATATTTTTTTCCATATGATTTATTTCGTCTAATTTTCCAACATCAAAACCTTGTAATTTATCATAATCTTCTAGTAATTCTGTACATTTTTCCTTATCAGATTCCACTTTAATTGGCATTACTTCATCTACATATTCTTCTAGTGTCTTAAATATTTTTTCATATATATTTTCTTTTGAAACTGTTTTTGAGCTTAAATTATCTGATAGTTTTACAGAATAATTTTTTAATATAGCTTTATAAAGTGTATCTATTTTAGATATATAAAAAGGTACATATCTATTATATAGTTTTGTTTTATTATTTAGTTTTATTCCTTCAAAATCTAATTCCAAAAGATATTTTTGCTTTCTGCTTTTATATTCTACATATTCGTTTTCTTTAAGTCTTGTAATTTCATAATATTTTGATAATGCAGTTTTTTCAAAATCTGAGGCATTATCGTTTTTTACTTTTGTGTAAATTGAATCCATTACATATTTATCTATTGCTTCTAAATATAAGGCATATGATTCTTCATATTTTTTTTCGTGCATTTCCTTTTTTTCAGTATCTTGTGCGTCTTTTTTTGCATTTATTGCCTCATATGCTTTTAATACATTGGTTCTTTTTATAGATATTAACATTCCATTTATTCCCACTTTTGTAGGTACTAATATCTTACTAATTGTTGTAGAAATTTTTGAAAAAAATGTTGTATCTGTTTGTAATACTCTTAAACTTCTTTCTTCCATATATACCATCCTTTTTAAATATTTAATTTTTCTTTTGTCCCTATTTTTTCTAAGACCTCATATACTAATTCAAGTTCCATACCATTTTCTGTTTTCTTGTAATTGATATATTTATTTGTTATATTTTTCTCGTTTCCAATTTCTTTTTGTATTTCTTCTTCTAGCTCTTTAATAATTTTATTTTTTAGTTCTTCTTCCTCATATTTTACCTCTTTATTTTCTTTTTCATAATTTGTTGTTTTTATTATTGCTATTGGTAAATAAAAGTTAGAAAAAATACTCAAATTATTCTCCTTACTTATTGTATCATAATTTTGAAATTTTGAAAGTGTTTTATATAAATTTATTTGGAAATTATTAAATTTTATTGAATATTTCGTTTCTTCATTTCCTGTCCTTTCTTCTAAGTCCTGTGTATAATTCTCTCGTTTTTTCTTGCTATACCAAACCTTTCCTTCAATTTCAGCTGACGAATTAACATATATTGTATCTGTGTATTTTCCCTGAATTTTTCCTTCTACTAGGATTTCTCCTTTTTTCACAAGATCTCCAATTTTGGCTATTGCAGTTCCATTTTGAACATTGATTTTTGTAATTAAGCAATCATTATCTGCAATAATATTGCAAAAATCATTTTCGTTAACTATATCTGGCTTTTCTGTTGCTTCTACTACTTCTACTTTTGCATTTGTTCCATTTATACTGATTCCTATCCAGGCAATGTCATTTCTTTTTAGTCTTATTTCATTTATTATTTGTTTTGTATCTACTTTTCCCTTAGGCTTTCCAACTTGAAGTCCATTTGTTTCTAGTTCTGTATACATTTCTTCATACGGAATTTTTTCTAGACCGGTTATTTCTATATTCCAAATAAAATTAGAGCATATCATTAGCAATAAAAATACAAGGAATAGCAATATAAAAAATATTTTTCTTTTTTTGTATTTATTAAAAATAAAAGGCAAGCCTCTTTTTCTTTCAATTTGAACATGACAGCTTACTTTTTTAGCAATTGACTTTATTCTTTTAAACTCTTGTATTCCCACATTTGCATACAATATACTAGCTTTTTCTCTTTTCATATTCCAGAAAAAAATATTTTTAGATTTGCAAATATTTATAAATCGTTCTATATAATATCCTTCTACCTTAATGGTTACATATCCCATTATATAATTCAAAATAATTCTTACAAACACATCTATTCTCCTTCAATATCGCTTTCTAAGTCTATGCTGTCTATTTTTCCTGTAACAGAAATTGTATCATCTCTCATTTGGTTTAATTTTAAATTAAATCCATTTATGTTTATAATTCCAATATATGTAGCAAGTTTTATGTAAAAATCTTCATATTCCAAAATTCCTTTGTAATTTTCTATTAACATTTCTTCAAAGCCCATAATTGTAATTTTAGGCTGATTTGTTGTAATTTCTTTTGGAAGTTCTAGTAAACTATCTAGCTTGCTTTCTTTTCTTTTATCTTGTTTTCTTTTCATAATTCCCTCCTACGTTTATTTATATATATGTTAGGGAAAATAAAAAAAGCACAAATTACTTACATTAAATAAGTAATTTGTGCTTTTTGTTTCTTATTTCAATAATTCAATTGCTTTTTTTAGTTGTGTATCTTTATCTCTTGGTATATTGTAAACATTTACTCCATCTGGTAACTCAACATCTTCTGTTGGAGTAATTCCTAGTTTGTTTATTTTATTTCCTATTGCTGTATAATACTCATGTGTTGTTAATTTTAAAGCACTTCCATCTGTTAATCTATAAACATTTTGAATTACTCCTTTACCATATGTTTTTGTTCCTACAACTTTTGCTCTATTATTATCTTTTAAAGCAGATGCTAATATTTCAGAAGAACTTGCAGTATATCCGTTTACAAGCACTACAACTGGTAAATCTGTTATTTTATCTTCTTTTGATAGTGTTATTTCTTCTTTTCCTTGTTTATCTTTTGTTATTATTATCTTTTGGTCTTTATCTAATAAATAATCTGCAATTTGTGTAGCTTCTTGAACTATTCCACCACCATTATTTCTTAAATCTATTATCAATGATTTTACATTTTTACTTTGTAATTCTTCTAATTTGTTTTTGAACTCGTCTGCTGTGCCTTCGTCAAAGCTTGATACTGTTATATATCCAATATTATTGTCTAAAACTTCGGCTTTAACATAATGTAGTTTTACATTTTCTCTGGTTATTTCAAAAGTCATTTTTTCGCCTTCTCTTAGGATTTCCATTTTAACTTTTGTTCCCTCTTCGCCTTTAATTTTAGCAGAAACTTCACTTGTTGTTGAATCTGTTGTTACTTCATAATCGTCAACTTTTGTAATTATATCTCCTGACTGTAATCCAGCTTTTTCTGCTGCTGAATTTTCAATAGTTGATACAACCATCATTTCGTCATTTGTGTTTTTTCCAAAATATATTCCTATTCCAACAAAAGATCCGTATATTTCTTGCGAAAACTCTGCATATTCCTCTTCTGTTATATATTCAGAATACTCGTCCTCTAAGCCTTCTATATATCCCTTAGCAGCAGATTCACTCATTTTTTGTTCGTCTGTATCTCCTAAGTAATATTTATCAACTACATTTTTCAATCTTGAAATAAGGCTTGTAGAACTTGAATCTCCTCCAATCATTACATATTTAACATTTCCAGAGTTTCCTCCTATTTTGTTATATAACATTACAGTTGTTACAATAAAAGTTATAACTGCAACTAATATAACAAGCATTATTGTTTTATAAATCCTTTGTTTTTTTTCGTATTCCATTATTATTTTTCCTCCATAAATATATTTTCTTTATTATACTATACCATTTTTTACAATGTATTCTTATTTCTATGGTAAATATGGTAATGGGTTAACTGGACTTCCTCCAACTCTTACCTCAAAATGCAAATGAGTTCCTGCTGTTGGGTTTGATGGAGTTGGTCTTGGAAGACAATTTCCTGTGTTTCCTACTGTACCTATTACTTGACCTTGTTTTACTGTTTGTCCAACAGATACTTTTCTTGAACCTGGTTTCATATGACCATAAAGTGTCATTGTACCATCATGGTGATTTATTATTATGTATTCTCCATAGCTACTATATGAGCCAACATAATTTCCGTTTGCATCATAATTTTTTATACTTCCAGATTTCGCCTCTGATTTTACAACAGTACCATCTTTTACTGCCACAACGCTTTTACCTACTGTATTTATATTGATATCTACACCAGTATGTCCAGCATATGATGGATAGCTTTTATTTGTTATATTACTTCTTCCAAGTCCAGCAACTGGAAAAATATATCCAGCAGCACTTGGATTTGTAGATACATTTATCTTATTCTTTTTAGCTTCCTCTTCTGCAATTCTTTTTAATTCAGCTTGTAATTGTTTTTTATGGCTTTCAAATTTTTCAAGTTCTTCTTGCAATGCTTTTTCAGTATCAGAAAGTTCTGACATTTGTTTGTTTTTTGTAGCCTTTGCTTCTGATAGAGCTTGTCTTGTTTGTTCTATGTTTTCTTTTTTTGCAGTAACCTGGTCTTTTGTTGCTTGTAAATTATCTTTTTCATTTTGAATTTTCTCTTTTTTAGCTTCTATTGATTTTAGCATTTCCATATCAGAATCTGCAATTTCAGACATCATATAATAATATGATAAAAACTCTGTAAGATTTGTAGATCCAAGTAAAACATCAACATATGAAGTTTCTCCTGATTCATATAATACAATTAGTCTTTGATGGAATAATTCTTCTTGCTTTTTATAGTTTTTCTCCTCTGTTTCCAGATTTTCCTCTTGTTGTTTTATAGATGATTGTAATTCAGTTAATTGAGAATCTAAATCGTCAATTTGGTCTTCATATCCACTTATTTTGTCATTAAGTTTGTTTATTTCTTTTCTAGCTTCTGACATTTGTTCTTGAACATCACCAATATCTTCTTTGGTTTTATTTATTTGGTCGTCTACATCTCCAATTTCATTATTTATCGCAGTTTTGCTGGCAGCCAGCGCCAACGAGTTTCCTGTTACTAATATGAGTATAACTAATATCGCCACAAATTTTCCTAAATATTTTTTCACTTCTATTACCTCCATTAATTTGGTTTTACAAAATTCATTGGGTCAACATATTCTCCATTTATTCTTACTTCAAAATGGGCATGTGGTCCTGTTGAATATCCTGTGCTTCCAACTTTTAAAACAGGGTCTCCTTTTTGTACAGTTTGACCAACTGTTACTAATATTTCAGAACCATGTGCATATAATGTTGAAACTCCTCCTCCGTGGTCAACAATTACCATATTTCCATAAGCATTGTTCCATCCAGCTTTTATAACCACTCCTGAATTAGCTGCTATAAAATTAGTTCCAATTGGAGCTCCAATATCAGTTCCAGTATGTAATTTATATACTCCGGTAAATGGATGAGTTCTCATTCCAAATGGTGATGTTATTCTTGAATACCCTGGTACAGGCCAAGCCATTGCACCTCCTGCATACTCACTACCGATATTAGCAGTTGTAAGCATTACAATTTCAGCTTCAATATTATTTATTTCGTTATAATATGCATCAATTTGTTGTTGCAAACTTAATTCTTCTTCTGTTAACTCATTCATATAGCTGTTTCTTATAATTTTGGTATTTTCAAGTGTTATTGCTGTTTTTTCTTTATTATCTTTGGCAATTTTGAATTGTTCTCTTTGCCTTTCGATGGACTCTTTTGCAGTTTGAATAACTCTTTTTTCATTATCCAGTTCTGTTAACATTTCGCTATCCAAACTAGCAATTTCAGACATCATATAATATGTAGATATAAATTCTGTAAGGCTTCTTGAACTTAGTAAAACATCTAAATATGTAGTCTCTCCTGCCTCATACATTACTATCATTCTGGTTTCAAAAGCCTCTTTTTGTGAATCGTATTTTTCCTGTGCGACTTCTAATTGTTCCTCTAATTCAGCAATTGAAGATTCTAGTTTTTCGGCTTCACTGCCTAAACTTGCTATTTCTTTTTCATATGAAGATATTTTGTCATTAAGTTCTTGTATTTTTACCATTTCTTCTGGCAAAACAGAACGAATATATTCTAGTCTTTCATTTTTTTCTTGTATTTGTTTTTCAACTTCTTCGTGCTGTGCCTGCAAGTCCTCTACTGTATTTGCTTTTTTCTCTGTTTCAGTTTCTGTTTGATTTTCAGTTACATTATTTAGGTTTTCATTTTCAGCTTTTATTGGTGGTGCTATGCTACATATAATTACAGCTATTATTATAAAAATTATAGCTAATCTTTTCTTCACGAATTTCCTTCTCCTTTATACTTTTAAATATTTTCTCATAGAAATTACACTTCCTAATGTACCTACACCTACTCCTAATACTAAATATACAACAATTATTAAATTGAATAATTCGCTAAATCCTAATAATTTGAAATTGATTAAACTCATCATTTGTGAAGTTAACAATTTTTCAACAACAAAATTATAAGATAATCCTATTAGTAATACTGAAATTAATGCTGCTACAATTCCAATTATTATACCTTCTACAATAAATGGTGACCTTATAAAATTGTTTGTAGCACCTATATATTTCATAATAGAAATTTCTTTTCTTCTTGCGTGAACAGTTAGTTTTATGGTATTTGAAATTATAAATATTGATATAAGTATTAAAAGCACAAGTATAACTGCTGTGACTGTATTAATTCCTTTTCCTAATGTTACTAATGTTTTCATTGTTTTATCATTACTTGTTATCTTTTTAACATAATTAAGCTCTAAAATTTGTTTTTGAGCTGATTCGCTAAGCTCTAAATCTGTTAGTTTAACAACATATGATCTTGGAAGTATGTATAATCCATCTAGCAAATATTGATATTCTTTAAATCTTTCTTTCATTATTGATAAAGCATCATCTTTTGATCTAAATTCAATTGTGTTTACACCCTCAATTGCTTTAATTTCTTCTCCAAGTTTGGCTATATCAGCATCTGTGGCATCATCTGTTATAAACACCTCGAAACCTTGTGTTTCTTCAAGTTCTTTCATAGTTTTCTTTACATTTTCTCCAATTAAGAAAAACATACCAAAAATAAGCATTGTTGCACACATTATTGCCAAACACGAAAATGTAGACTTTTTGTTTTTAAATACATTTCTAAAACCTTCACCTATTAAATATCCTAAAATGTTATATTTCACTATCATAACCACCTTTTTTAATATCTCTTATTATTTCACCTTGATGTATTTCAATAACTCTTTTCTTCATTTTATCTACTATTTCCTTAGCATGAGTAGCAACAACAACTGTTGTTCCTCTCATGTTAATATCATTTAGTAATGTTATAATATCCCAAGCAGTATCTGGGTCTAAATTTCCAGTTGGTTCGTCTGCAATAATAACAGATGGATTATTAACCAAGGCTCTTGCTAGCGCAACCCTTTGTTGCTCCCCTCCAGACAATTCGTGCGGATATACTTTTGCTTTATTACTTAGTCCTACCAAAGCTAAAACCATTGGAACTTGTCTTCTTATGTGCTTTGGTGTAGCTCTTACAACATGCATTGCAAAGGCAACATTGTCATATACAGTTTTATCTGGCAATAGCCTAAAATCCTGGAACACAATTCCCATACTTCTTCTTAAATAAGGTACTTTACTTTGTTTTAAAAAAGTAGTATCTTTACCATTTATAATAATATTTCCAGAAGTAGGTTCCTCCTCTTTTAATATCATTTTTATAAGTGTTGATTTTCCTGAGCCAGAGCTACCAACCAAAAACGCAAACTCGCCTTTTTCAATTTTAAAATTTGCATTTTTTACAGCAACTGTTCCAGTATCATACACTTTACTAACATTCTTAAACTCTATCATTTTTGCTCCCTTTAATTCATTATATTTTTTCTTTTATATAATAACAATAAATAAGTTTTTTTGCAATATCCTACAAGTAAAAAAACGATATATTTTTTAAAAAATATATCGTTTTAAATAACATTTAATCGATTTTTCTTTAATTTAAAGCACTACTTGAATAATTTGGCATTATTTTAAAACTTCTTCTACAATATTATCTGCAACTATTCCAAAATATTGCATCAATTCTTGTGCTTTTCCGGATTTTCCAAAAGTATCTTTTATTCCCATTCTAACTAATTTTTTAGGTTCATATTCTGTTAAAACTTCTGAAATAGCGCCACCTAATCCTCCAATTATATTGTGGTCCTCTATTGAAATTAACTTTTTAGTTTCTCTTGCACATTTTACAATTGTATCTACATCAATTGGCTTAATTGTATGTAGATCTACAACTCTTATATTAACTCCTTTTTCTTCAAGGATTTCTTTTGCTTTTATTGCCTCTGCAACAGTTATTCCAGTAGCAAATACAGTCGCATCAGTACCATCTCCAATTTGCACTGCCTTACCTATTTCAAACTTTTGATTTTCTTCATAAATCGCAGGTGAAGGCAATCTGCCTAATCTAAAATAAACTGGACCGTTTATTTTAGCAATTTCTCTTACAGCCCATCTTGTTTGAGCATCATCAGAGGTACTAATCACAGTCATATTAGGAAGAACACGCATAAGTGCAATATCTTCTATCATTTGGTGTGTTGCACCATCTTCCCCAACAGTAATTCCTGCATGAGTTGCACAAATTTTTACATTTAATTTTGGATAACATATACTATTTCTAATTTGGTCATATGCTCTACCTGCTGCAAAAACAGCAAATGTGCTTACATATGGAATATCTCCACAAGTAGCCATTCCAGCAGCAGTAGACATCATATTTTGCTCTGCAATTCCCATATCGAAAAATCTTTCAGGATGACTTTTAGCAAAAATGCTAGTTTTAGTAGCCTGAGACAAATCCGCATCAAATACAACAATATTTTCATTCTCATTTCCCAATTTTTCAAGTTCTTCACCATAGCTCTCTCTTGTGGCTTTTTTTATTTGCTCATTCATATTATTTTTCCTCCTTAATAGATTTTATTGCATTATAATATTGTTCCTCATTAGGAGCTTTACCATGCCAGCCAGCTTGATTTTCCATAAACCCAACTCCTTTGCCTTTTACAGTTTTAGCAATAATTGCAGTTGGCTTATTTTTAATATTCTTAGCAACATCAAAAGCCTTTATAATTTCTTCTATATCATTTCCATCAATATTCATAACTTCAAAACCAAAGCTCTCGAACTTTTTATCAATAGGATATGGACTCATAACATTTTCAATTTTGCCATCAATTTGCAAATTATTATTATCCACAATAACACACAAATTATCTAACTTATAATGACTAGCAGACATAGCAGCTTCCCAAACTTGTCCTTCCTCAATCTCGCCATCGCCCAAAACGCAATAAACCCTATAATCTCTATTATGTAGCTTACCAGACAAAGCCATACCACAAGCAGCAGACAAACCTTGTCCTAGCGAACCAGTAGTCATATCAACCCCAGGAACCTTATTTCTATCCGGATGCCCTTGCAAATTACTATTTAGCTTCCTAAAAGACTTTAACTCACTAATATCAAAAAATCCCCTATTCGCCAAAACCGAATACAATCCTGCACTAGCATGTCCCTTAGACAAAACAAATCTATCCCTATTCAAATCACCAGGATTTTCAGGATCAATCTTCATCTCATCAAAATATAAAACAGTCAAAATATCAGCCACAGACAAAGCCCCACCTGGATGCCCCGACTGAGCCTCAAAAACCTCCTCAACAATACCCAATCGCACATTTCTAGCAATTTCCTTCAATTCCTCAACATTTCTCTCCATAAACTCACTCCTCCACCTGTTTCTCGGGACGGAGGAAAAAACATTAAGTCTTAGAGTAGTTGCCAAAAGGAGAATACGATAAAAATTTATGTAATGACGAATGTGCCGCGGAATAGCCGTACGAAATCTTAATCAAATTTTATGAGGGAGCGAAGGCTTCGGAGAGGCTCGTAAAATTCGATTTAGATTTCGTAGGATATGCAGCAAGCCGAGGAATGAAATAAATTTTTATCGTATTCTCCTTTTGGCAACGGCTACAACCAGAATCTGCTTTTTTCCTCCGTCCCTCAAATCCTATCATAAGGAAAAAATTTTTTCAATAGCTTAAAATATATTTTTCCACTCCATAGCCCCTTTATCCTTTATATGCCCCACTAAAAAAATAGAATTCTCTATTTGTTCATATCCAAAATCAAAATCATCCGCTTCAATGCTGGATTTCACATTTAAAATCGCAGTCTTAATCATATCCAATTCCTGATGTGTTACAATAATAGACCACTTTTCTTCCGCTTCCTCCCACAATTCAGATAACTCCTCAACCTTCTGCTTTAAAGCCTCCTTATTTTGCATACTCACCTTTATATCTTCCAACTTCAAAATTAGCCTTTCACTATACTCTTTCAAAATATTCTGAGATATAACATTTCCAATTATAACAGCAACAATAATAATCAAAATTATAACAGTATCTCTCATTTATTCTTCTCCTTTGCTTGACAGAATATCTCTTGCTTTCCATCAATAGTCATAAGCAAAGCCTCATTAGGCTTAATCTTAAACTTCTTAGCCTCTTTTTCAAGCCAAGTGTAATCTTTTCCAAGACTCTTCAAGTTTTCATACATAACTTTTCCATCAACAATCAAATCATAGCTCATTCCTTCATACTCAGGCATTATGTTAAAATCTTCTGGTATAGTCGTCCTTTTATTAGGCTTTTGAATAACTGTAATCTGTCCACTCGTCTCCAAAATAGCATACTCAACATCAGCCACATTAAATACATTATTACCCCTAAGTCTTTCTTGCAACTCATTTATAGTGAACTTCTCGCCTTTTAACACCTTTTCGTCAATTTTCCCTCTATACACCAAAATACTTGGCTTACCGCAAATAATTTTTCTTACATTAATACTTCTTAAATTGATATTTGATATAACCAAATGCATAATAAGCAATGCTACAATTGGAATAATCCCATTAAAAATTGGAATCCCCACATCAGCCATCGGAATAGAAGCCAAATCAGCAATCATTATCGAAATTGCAAGTTCAAACGGCTGTAATTGCCCTATCTCCCTTTTTCCCATCAATCTCATTACCAGCAATACCAATATGTATAATATTAATGTTCTTATAAACGTAATTAACATTTGCAACCTCCATAATTTTCAAATTTCAATTTTTAAGTATATTTTTCTCAAATTTTCTCAAACTATACTTGCATAGATAATTTATTTTTGTCAATACTATTATTGCAAAACATAAATTTTCATTTGTCATTAAAGGAGGTAAAACGATGGATAACAATCAAGCAAATGCAGGTAGTAACACAGAAATGGGAACAGCCGGTCAGATAATAGGCAGACTTGTAGCAGCAGCAATTGTTCTTGCAATCACAGCATTTTTCACACCTGGATTTAGTATAAGTAATATATGGTCATTAGCCTTAGCAGCAATCGTTCTTACAGTAATAGACTACTTAATAGTTAAATTTACAGGTTTACACGCAAGTCCTTTCGGCAAAGGTTTTGTAGGATTTGTCCTAGCAGCAGTCACACTATATGTAACCCAATATTTCGTAGCCGGCTACTCAATATCTTGGATAGCAGCCATAATAGGTGCACTAATCTACGGTGTAATAGACTACATCATCCCAGGCGAACAGAAAATGTAACAATAAAAATACAACTCAACTATTAATATCACAAATCTACCAACTAAAAAAATCAGGCTTTCCCCAAAAAGAAAGCCTGACTTTTATCTCTATTTTCTATTCCAATTTTCCTTATTAACCTGTCTTCCCCTAGCAATAGCCAAAGCATATTCAGGCACATCATCAGTAATAGTTGACCCTGCTGCTACAAAAGCATTATCACCAACCTCAATTGGTGCAACCAAATTAGTATTAGATCCAATAAATACATGATCTCCAATCTTAGTTTTACTCTTATTAAATCCATCATAATTACAAGTTATAGTACCACAGCCAATATTGCACTTTTCTCCAACTTCACAATCTCCCAAATATATAAAATGAGGTACCTTGCTACCAGTTCCGACTTGTGTATTCTTAATCTCAACAAAATTACCAATCTTCACGTTATCAGCTAATCTGCATTTTTCTCTAATATAAGCATTAGGTCCAATCTCGCAATTAGCACCAATTTTAACATCAGACTTAATGGTAGTATTTGGATGTATAACCGTATCTCTTCCAATCTCTACATCATCATAAATATATGTAGTATTAGTATCCTCAATAGTTACACCTTTTTTCATATATTCAGCATTTGTTCTTAATCTTAAAATTCTTGTTAAAATCTCTAATTGAACTCTATCATTTACACCTAAAATCTCTGTATTATCTTCAACAATTGTAGCACCAGTTTTTAATCCTTTGTCATTCATTATTTTGATTACATCAGTTATATAATACTCTCCGCTTGCATTATCATTGTTGATTTCTTCAAGTGCACTTAGCAATTCTGGTATATCAAAGCAATATATACCTGCATTTATTTCTTTTATCTCTTTTTGTAATTCGTCTGCGTCCTTCTCTTCTACAATAGCTTCTACATTTCCTCCATCATCTCTTATAATTCTTCCATATCCATATGGATTATCATAAATTGCAGATAATAATGTAGCATACTCTTTGTTACTATTGCTTTTTTCAACTAGCTTTCTAATAGTTTCAGGTCTTAATATTGGAACATCTCCATTTAAAACAACAACTTTTCCTTTCTTTCCCTTTAAATACTCCTTAGCTTGCATTACAGCGTGGCCAGTTCCAAGCATTTCCTCTTGAACAACATATTTTACTTTATCTTTTAAAACTTCTTGAACTTGTTCTTTTTTGTATCCTACTACTGCAATAATATCGTCAATTCCTGCTTTTTCGGCATTTTCTACTGCTCTTAAAACAATTTCCTTTCCTAATATCTTATGTACTTGTTTTGATTTTTCAGATTTCATCCTAGTTCCTTTTCCTGCGGCAAGAACTATTGCTATTGTATTTTCCATAATATCACCTTTCCTACTATATTATATTGCTATATTTAATAATTGTTATTCTAACACATATTTTTAAATATAGCAAATTTGATTTTATTTTGTTTTTGTAGTATAATAAAAGTACTTGGGCTGTATGGCTTAAATTATTCTCAGCAAAGGAGTGACAACTATGTTAAAGAAACGGTTTTTAAAGCTGATGTCCTTGGCTGTTGCGGTTTTGGTTTCTAGTTCAATGCTTGTGCCTTCTTTGGTTCTTGCACATAGACCTCCACCGCCTCCGCCTCATTATCACCACCATCATGGTGGTTGGTCCTCTGGTGACACTTGGGGACTTGTTGGAATTGGTATTTTAGGTGCAATAATCGCATCTAATAGTCGTAGTTCTACTCATGTAGTTCAAGACTATCCAACCTACAAAGCCAATTTTATAGCATCTCTGGATGACGAGGAAAGATACATTTTTTATCAAATGTACGACACCGAACCTGGATATCGCTATGTTTTAAGCTATGACCGTGAGGTTTCTGCTCGCAGAGCGAAAAAAATAGCTACTAAGCTCTATTATGACTTTAATTTTCTTTATATTGATAAAGAAAGTAAGCAAGTTTATTTTGATAGACTTGAAGGCTATGACGATTAACCGTTTTTGAAAAAAGTCTCTTTATTTAGAGGCTTTTTTCATTTGCATTATTTTACAAATTATGGTACAATAGATTTATATTAGGCAATCTGCCTAAATTATTAATTCCACGACATTTTCAAGGTTTACAACAAAGGAGGAAGTTATAATGAGACTTAACAAAATAACATCCATTTTAATGGCATTATGCTTTTCGTTTAGCGTACTTATGCCAACAGCAGTTGCACTGGCGGCTCCACCGCCTAGACCACCACAAAATCGGCCTGTTAGACCACCTCAGAGACCTCCTCAACATAGGCCTCCACAAGGTAACTTTCGCAGACCTCCTGCTCATAAGCAAACACCGAAAAGGGATTTTCACTCTATGCAAGAGCGTCAGCGTCGCTATGAAAGAATGCAAAGAGAGCAACGCAGACGTATAGTTAATCCTAACCGCCATTATCAGAGAAATAGATATCGTTATGATAGAAATTATTACTATTATGACGGCTATCGTTACCCTCGTAGAGCTTATGATGGTTGGTATCGCCATCATCACTACTCTATGCACTCTGACGACTGGCTCAGAATGTTGGGTCCAGCACTGTTCTTTGCTGCATTGAGTAGTATTGGCAACAACTCTACCGTAGTAGCTGATCAGTATGGCAATGTGGTCTATATTGATTAAAGTCTCATAACCGAGGAAAACTTACATTAGTTTTCCTCGGTTTTTACTTGCTTATTCTATTTTTACGTGATATAATGCTCTTATTAAATTTATTAATTAAGACTTTTATCTTTCTTTTTAGAATATAAGTGTCCAATTATTAATTTAAAATTCTAAAAAGGAGGAATTTCATAATGGCAGACAAAACATTAGTATGCAAAGATTGTGGTGCTGAATTTGTTTTCACAGAAGGCGAACAAGCATTTTACGCAGAAAAAGGATTTGAAAATGATCCAGTAAGATGTCCAGCTTGCAGAAAAGCAAGAAAACAAAATAGAAATAACCACTAATAAAATAAAAAAATAGTCAAAGTTTTAAAGCTTTGACTATTTTTTTAACTTGCTTTATCATTATTATGCGAATACTTCATTTTAGTTGCCATTCCGCCTCTGATATGGCGTTCTGCCTTATTTTCGTCTAAAACATTTCTTACCTCCTGAGCTAATGCATAATTTATTTTTAGCAGTCTTTTGCTAATATCCATATGTACAGTTGACTTAGAAATCCCAAATTTTTTCGCAGCTCCCCTTACTGTATCTTTTGAATCTATAATATAATGTGCCAACTTACAAGCACGTTCTTCTATTGATATTCCCTTCATAAAGAAACCCCCATCACGAATACTTTTGTTTAATTGTATTCGTGATGGGAGTGTATTAGAACTATATTGTTTTATTATTTCTTATCGTTCTTCTCTACTATTTTTTGCGCTTCTTCCATGGCTTTTTTATTTCTGAATTCTTCGGCTTTTTCTCTACCTTTTTTCAAGATTTGTAGTACAATTGTTACAGCTAAGAAACAAGCGAATATTCCAAGTAATGCATATACATTTGGTGCAATTAGTCCAGCATCTCTTGATATTATAGCTTCTCTGAACAATCCAATTGTATATGTCATTGGCATATATGGGTTAATAGCTTGGAAGAAACTTGGTTCTGTTTCTATTGGGAATGTTCCTCCACTTGCCGCTAATTGTAATACCAATAGCACAATTGCTAAGAATTTTCCAATATCTCCGAGCTGAGTTATTAATAATTGTATCATTGCTACAAAAACTAAACTTACTAAGATACATGTTGTATAGTATAGCCAAATGTTTGTTACACTAAATCCTAAAATTAGTTTTAATGCAAATGCCATTACAACCGCTTGTGCTACCGCAATTCCTATGTAGCATAGGTTTCTTAAATATTTGTTTTTAGCACCTTTTCCTAAAAGTTTAAATCTCTTGTCATAATCATAATAGAATACAACAAATGACATCAATGAACCTACCCATAATGAAATTGACATAAAGTATGGAGCAAATGCTACACCATATGAGCTTACCTCTCCATGATCAACTTCGTTTATTTCTACTGGTTCTTTTACAAATTCGCTTAAACCATCTAGTTTAGTTAATTCTTGTTTTGCATCTGTAATTCCATCTTCAACTTCTGTTTTGAATGTAGAAAGTCCATCTGATAATTCATTTCCACCATTTACAAGTTTTGTTGCACCTTCGTCTAATGAAGCAATTCCTTCTACAACTCTACCAGAATTTTCTTGTAATTGTTTTAATCCATTTTGTAAATCTTGACTACCATTTACTAATTTTTGGCTTCCACTTCTTGCTTGTTGTATTGCAGAATTTAATTTAGCAACACCGCCTTTAAGTTCTGCTAATCCACTAGCTTTTGAGCTTAATGTTTGAATTCCTGTATTTAAAGTTTTAACACTTCCTGTAAGTTGACTTCCTGATGTATTTAATTTTTCAATACTTCCAGATTGTTTTATAGCTTTTGCTGTTCCATATATTTGTTTTATATTCGCATCTTGTAATAAAGTTTGATTTGCTTCTACATATCCAATTATCCCATCTAATAATTTGGTTACATTTCCATTTAAAGCAGTAACTCCACTAACATAATTTTGAACACCTGTATTTAATTGTTCACTACCAGTGCTTAATTTTGTTACAGCTCCTTGTAATTCGTCTAATGAAGCAACACTTTCTGCTAATGTTGAACTTCCACTAGCAATTTCATTTAAACCACTATTTAGGTCGTTCATTCCTGAACTTAATGTTTTACTTCCATCATAAGCACTACTTACACCATTGTCAAATTCTGTATAACTTGAACTCAAATTACTTGTTCCATCTTTTAAATCTTTAAGTCCATTATTTAAAGTACCTGTTCCATCTTGAACTTCTGTTATAGCACTACTTATATCTTCCATCTTATTTGGAACTTCTGCTAATTTGTCACTTAATGTATTAACAACCTTTTCATTAACCTCTTGTGTTACTTCTTTTTGAACCTTCTCTACTACTTTGTTAATAATTTGAGAAGCTAAATAACTGCTCTTTTGGTTTGGTGAATATGTTATTGTTGCAGTTTGCTTGTTTTCTGAATCTGCACTATTTAGTTTTTCTGTAAAATCTTCTGGAATAGTTATTGTTGCATAATATTCTTTATTAACCAAACCATCTTGCGCCTCTTCTTCGTCAATTACAGTAAACTTCATTGTAGCATTTTCAAGCAATTTGTCTGTTAATTCCTTTCCTAAATTTTCACTATCATTTCCTTTATCTTTATTTACAATTGCAACTGGTATTCCTTCCAAATTTCCATATGGATCCCAGAATGCTTTTAAGTAAAATCCACTATAAAGCAAAGGAATTATAATAATTGCAATAATTACAATGGCTTTAAACCATTTTGAATTTGTTACTTTATTACTCATAACTCTTACCTCCTAAATTTAATTAAGTATGCCTTCTTTTAAAACTCTAAGTATACTATCTGATACTTCTTTCTCATTTATAATCTTATCTTTTGCTTTATATTCATACATTAGTGATGTATATACCCTGTAAATTATAAAAGCCGCTAAATCTGGATCACATTCTTTTATGTATTTGTTTTTAATAGCAAGTTTAATTTTCTCTTTCAGGTAACTTTGAACTGAATTATCTATCATATTCAAATTATTTATTACAGCTTCATTTCTTAAATCCTCTGCATCACTTACCATTTTCACAACAAATTTAGCATCTTTTCTATATTTCAATAATTCATATACAGTTTGATGGATTTTATCAATAAAACTACATTCCAGCTTTTCGTTTTTTTCTATAATCTGCTTCATATTTTCAATCTCTTCTAAAACAAAATATTGAAACAACTCGTCTTTATCCTTAAAATATGAATATATTGTTTTCTTAGTAACTTTCGACTTCTTAGCAATCTCGTCCATGCTAACTTTCTTATACCCATAAAGTGAAAATAACTCCCTCGCAGCCTCAATTATCTGTTCCTTCTTCATAATCCCAGGCCCCCTTTTACACTAGTATACTATTTTAGTAACTTAGTATATTATACTCTGATTTTTGGTATTTGTCAACTATTTTGGAAAAAATTTAAGATAGCAGTGATTAGAGTCTGTGAGAAAAAGAAAAACGATATATCTTTTTTGGCTATATCGTTTTTTTATATACCAAAAATAAAAGATAAAGACCGATATCTTTACCTTTTGATTTGACAGTGCCAACTTATTGATAATATTCACCTGATTTTAAAACTGTAATAAGATATTAAATTACTTCACTAATATTTTCTTCATTTCAATTATATCATAGAATGGAATATTAATTCCTTTTTTATATTGATTTATATTTTTCCACTTTACTAGATATTGGAACAAACCAAATTATATCTTTATTTTCTGTATCATTAAAACAAAAATAACACGGTCTTTTATTACCATTTTCCTTATTTTCCATTAATTTATATCCTTTAAATATATCAAAAAATTCGTCTTTTATAAAATAAAATTTCCCATTTTCAACTTTCATTTTTACCTCATTTCTAATAAAAAATCTACCTCCGAAAAGGTAGATTTTCATTAACATTTGTCCACCTACGCATTTATTTGTCGCAAGTAGGGTTGCGAGTAACATTAGCACACCTATGCACTTTTACCCCGCAAATAGGGTTGCGGCTAACATTTGATTGGACAAGATACTTCTTTGTATCTCTAATATTATATTCATTATAACCTTTTTTATTACTAAATGTCAAGACTATTCATATTAATAGCATATACTCTCCATTTTTTACCTTTCCCAATATATTTAATTTTATAAAATCTTTAAAAATCTTATTTATACCATATGTTGATATTTCTAATTTTTTTGCTATTTCACTTTGCGTATTTAAAATCAACTTTTGTTCGTTGGCACTTTTAAATAGATATTCTATTACTTTATATTGATTTAAATTAGATCCTTGTAATAATTTTAAAAATAAATATCTGTCTATTACCATAACTTCACTTTCATTATTTATTATCATAAGTTTTTGAAACGCCGAATATGCCTGTTTATGTGCTAGTTTATTAGTTTCTCTTGATATCCATTTAATTCTAAAACTGCAATTTTTCTTTGATAATACTTTTTTAACTCGTTCATACGTTTGTTTAATAGTATTTGATAAGGCTACATTATTTTCAAAAACTTTTATGCGTTCTTTCTCTTTAATAAAGAAATCTCTTGCAACAGAGCAATCTGTTCTTAGCCAAAATTTTTGAGTAATATTCTTTTCCATTAAACTTCCTTGTATAAGATTTATTGCTTGAAAAATGGCAAAGACTTCGCATTCCGTTGAATTTTTTAATTGAATATTACATTTTTTTGCAAAGCTTTTTAGTATTTTCTTTTGTTGCATAACAACAATAGCATAAGTTCCTACCTTAGTCGTTGCATCAAAACTTGCATCTGTAAAAATTTCGTATATTCTTGATATTTCCATTATTATCTCCTTATTTTAATTTGTCATTTTGTTAGTTCGTATTCTATTATATTGTATATTTTTCTTTTTGTCAATATCTACTCTGATTTATATATTATTCTAATAAGTAAAACGACATAGTTATATTTTTACTACGTCGTTTTATTTGAATTATATTAAAAAATGTCCACACTACTTGACAAGATCACTTGACAAGATCTAAAAAGTCTTCTTTGGTTATTTACATACTTAAATCATATGTATTTCCATTTGGTACTAATTGGACATTAGATTTTAGACAAACTATGGCACGCAACCCCGCATAGTAGTTGCCATAGGCGCTGCAGTACACATCGCCGTCGTAGGTCACATAAATCAAACTGCTGTCGCCGCGGGCAGACGGAGAAGCAAGCCAGTATGCATAAGCTTTTGTCGGATCACTTATTACATATAGATTTTCTAATTCACTTGTGCTTAATCCACTTATTAAATAACTATAACTACTATCTGTATTCCATTTTACTTTATATCCATTAGCATCTGTTACTTCTTCCTCTATATACTTTTCTGTATGCGTTGCTTTATATGATGCATTA
>OLGM01000160.1_pt1 | contig 49532 bp, 39 predicted proteins | sample 1606001 | NCBI WGS metagenome assembly OLGM01 (sample SAMN03283294) | human gut metagenome | biome: human-associated habitat; material: feces | host: Homo sapiens | place: Peru | collected 2012
GAGGCCATGTGGAGTCGGAACAGACAAGTTTTGGAAAAAACTGGGCGAAGAAATAAGAAAGAGCAGGTAAATAAGCGATTCTACTTCGAGGGGGTGTGATTTCACCCCCTTTTCTGTTATGATTTTCTTAAAGAAAAGGGGGAATCTCTATGGATCTTGTCAAAATTGGAAAATATATTGCGGAAAAAAGAAAAGCGCTCGGCATGACGCAGAAGCAGCTGGCGGAGCAGCTCGGGATGAGCGATAAATCGGTCTCGAAGTGGGAGAGGGGCATCTGCCTGCCGGATGTGTCGGTGTATCTGGAACTGTGCAAAATTCTCGGCATCACCATCAATGAATTTCTCGCCGGGGAGGATATCAGCGAGGAGAATCTGACGGAGAAAGCGGAGGATAACCTGATTCAGGTTGCGAAAGACAGCAAGCATCGGCAGAAGCATTTAAAGAGCATGATTGCGGTGCTGGCGCTGACGGCGGTGCTGGCGATTGCTGCGGCTGGTGTGATGTGGTACCGCAGTGTGCGGACACCGAAAAATTTTATTGCACCGTATGACATGGATTCGCCGGAAAGGAACATCGCCCAGATACTTTCCGGACCGGACGGCGCGATGCTCTTTCAGTATTCGGCAGACGAGCCGTTCCAGACTATGACATTGTACTTGACGGAATATCACTACAGCGAACAGGTTTCCAAAACAGAGATCGCCGGGCTGGGTTATGATGACTTCAGTGATGTGACTTCTATGTCGAAGGGAATGATCGCGTTGATCCCGGATTTTGAGGCGTTTCAGGTGGATGTGTATATCACGGACAGTGCCTGCAAATATCAGACGAAGTTTCCAATTCTCGAAGGCGTGGAAAACCGGGAAGTGTTCGGCAGATCCGGCACAGAAATCACCGAGGATACTGCACTTGTCTATGATAAAGAGCTGGGATTGGGAGCATTCTTTTATGGAGAGAACGGACTCAGCGCTTATTCTGTCGAGGATTTGGAAAAGGGGAATGTGGAACTGAATAATGAGTATACGTATTATGTCTCTGTTGAGTTTTCAAAATAGAAAAATGAAGTAATCCTGCACAGATCTTCTTGACAAAATAGTTAGACTGAGCTAACCTCGTTTTAAGAGAATCTATTTTGGGAGGTGAGACGATGAGTGGAACTGTTTTGCGATTTCTGCTGGTGCTGGGAATCATCGGGCATGCGGTGAACATGTACTGCGACCGCATTATCAGCATATTCCCAAACGGCAGACTGAAGATTGAGGATATCAAAACCATCGGCGAGGAAGGAAAGATGGCGAAGCTGATGGAGGGCGTATCCGAGAAAGTACCGATGCGTTCCGCAGTCTGGGGCGCCTATTCGCTGGTGCTGCCGATTTTTATCGCGATGTTTCCGTTTCGAATCATCGGAACACTGCATATCGCGGCGATGGTTACGATGCTGGCGTGGATCTTTCTTGCATAGCATTCGGGCATCGTGAGAGTACAGAAAAACCGCGGAATCCGCTGCCTTTTTAGGGTAATGGGTTCCACGGTTTTTGCGTTATGTTTTTGCGTGTGCCTATTTTTCAATCGGGTTATCCAACATATAGATGACGCAGGCAAATCCCGCAATCATGGCGAACAGAACTGCACCGCCCAAAGCCTGATCAAACAGAACTGCGCCGGCAAAGAAACCAGCAATTGCGGCAAGCACCATAACAATCACAGACACGACCGTTCGAAATTTTTCCATGCATATTCCCTCCCTTTTCGTTTTTGCCGTATGAAAAAGTACTTTTTATATGGTTATTATAGTGCGGAATATGTCTCGAGACAATTGGACATTTGTTCTAAAGATGCCTGTGTTTTTTCTACTTTCGTCCTGACAAAATTTCCGTTACAATAAAGATACAAAAAAAACAGGGAGGTCGTGGATGATGAAAAGAGTCAGGATATTTACCAAAATGATACTTTTGACAGCGTTAATCTGCATATGCCTCACAGGCTGCGGAAAATCAACAGCAGTTACGCTCCCGTTTGAGGCGGCTGATGTTGCAAGGATCGAAATGTACCGCTTCGTTGTACCGGCAAGCGCAGAAAAGAAAGAGATCACAGAACCAGAAGAAATTGCGGATGTATATTCGACGTTTTCAAACTTAAAAGTAACCGACAAAGAAACCGAGCCGCTTACGGGAAGCACCGTGACGAGTTTTCGATTCTGTCTCTTGGACGGAACAAACTATGAAATCATTTACAACGCCGAAGGCGTCAAATCCGGCAGAGTGCAGCTGGGCGAAGAAACGAAGGATTATTTTACATCTGCAGACATCGGAAGCTTATGGGAGAACTGCCAGGAAGAAGCCGTAAAGGTGGATGAGGCGGAACTGCCAGTGTAAAATAAATCAGCCGTCCGTTTGGAAGAGATTTCTAACGAAGCATCATCACCGTGGTTGCACTGATGGCATCCGGTGTGACGGATTCTTCTCTGAAATTCCATCTGCAGAACGCGAAAGCACACGGCGTTACCCAGAAGGAAATTGCAGCGGTTATTACTCATGTTGCATTTTACGCCGGATGGCCGAAAGGATGGGCAGTCTTCAATATGGCAAAAGAAGTCTGGAGTAACGGAGAGGGCGATCTCCCGTATGAGGACGAGGCCATGAGAGCCCATGCAAAAGAAATGGTATTCCCGATCGGCGCGCCGAATGATGGTTTTGCACAGTATTTCTCCGGCAAGAGCTATCTGGCACCGGTATCTACCAGCCAGGTCGGCATCTTCAACGTAACGTTCGAGCCGGTATCGGATGAGGAGTATGGGAAACTGAAATAAGTCAGAGAAACAAAAAATGCGTGTTTGAGAGCAGAAAACTTTCAGACACGCATTTTTTATGATTGAATTCTTGGAAATTTTTTACAGCAGTTTGCGATCTTTCGCCAGATAAAACAAAGCGATCGTATCCGGTCCGACGTGGCTGCCGGTGCAGTAATCGTAGGAAGTATTGATAAATTCACGCACCTTCACTCTTTTCTGGATTTCTTCCATCATATAAAGAGATTCCTCATAGGCGTCTGCATGTGCGATTCCGACGATCTGGTTTTCCGGGTCTTCGATTGTTTCGCAGAAAAGACGGATCAGTTCATTTAAAACGGCCTTGCGCCCGCGGACATTTTTATAAGAAACGATATAGCCATCTTCACTTCCACGCAGAATCGGTTTGATTTTCAGCATATTTCCGACCACAGCGACACTTCCCTTAATCCTTCCGGTGCGGGAAAGATATTTCAGATCGCCGACGGTGAAAATGCCGTTCATTTTGCCGACGTAGGTTTCCAGAAGATCTGCCGTTTCGTCTACATTCATGCCCCGATCGCGCATTTCGCTGGCATAGATGGCGAGGATGCCCTGCGCAAGAGAGGCATTCAGGGAATCGACGAGGCGGATTTTACGTTTTCCGCCGTACTCCTCAAGAAGCTCCTCGGCAGCAAGTCTTGCGGAGTTATAAGTTCCACTGATGTTTTTGCTTAAGGAAAGATAGATGACATCCTGATCTGCCTCAAGCGCGGTGCGGAACGCATCCGCAAAATTTGCAGTGCTGATCAGTCCGGTCTTGATTTCACAGCCGGTACGCATGGTGCTGTAATATTCTTTTCCTTTGGCAAGCTCCTCTTCCGGTGACAGATCCGGGTCGAAGCAGACCAGCTCTTTTCCATTCACAAGATTGACGAAAGAAACGACATGGATATCGTATTTTTTCGCGGTAACAGCAGGCAGATTTGCCGCTGAATCAACAAAAACCTGAAACATAGATAAAATTCTCCTTTATAGTGTAAATGTCCCCCAAAGTGATGTAACTTTTGATAAGCATTGTAGCATATTGTATCACCAAAGAAAGTGGAATTCAATGGAAGACGGACAAAAACCCGTCTTTGACGATTCGTGCATCCTGCAAAGCTCATGCCCCTTAAGGTTTCTAAAAGCTCTTTGTCGGCAGACTGGCATTACAGAAAAATCAGGTTTCAAAATGGTAATAAGACAGCTTGCAAGAATGCCAGGCGAATTTGTGCTTTATCCGTGCGTATGTGTGAAATAGTTGAATTCTCATTTTTTTAGAGTCTAACCGTAAAAACTCTTGAATTTTGCATATAATTTAGATATCATGATGAAAAAGAGAGGAGTGATTCGATGATTTACAGATCTGATTATATGGAAAAGATAAAAGTATTTAAGGATACACCACTTGTAAAGATATTGACAGGCGTGCGACGCTGCGGCAAATCGACCATCCTTCAGATGTTGAAGGAAGAACTCATAAGAGACGGTATTCCGGAAGAAAATATTATAGAAAAGCGATATACAGACATGGATATACCGGAAAATATATCGGCAAAACAAATGTATGATGAACTCATAGAAGCCATAGGAAAAAAAGAATCCTGTTATCTGTTACTGGATGAAATTCAGGAGGTTCCGGATTGGGAAAGAGTAGTTAATACGTTGCTGGAGGATGGAAAGGCGGATATTTATATCACCGGATCAAATTCAAAATTAATGTCCAGCGAAATCTCAACATATCTTACCGGGCGTTATATACAGATTCCTGTTTTTACTCTTTCATTCAAAGAATATGTGGAGTTTAAAAAGGGCGGTAAATTATCTGACAGAGAAATGTTGGAGGAATATATCCGTTTTGGGGGATTTCCTATTATTGCCCTTGGAGAGTATGAATCACAACAGGCATATCAGATTGTAAATGGAATTTACTATACAGTTGTTTCGAGAGATATCGTAAAACGCCACAGAATTAATAAGCAGGATCTGTTCGACCGGGTGGTGAAGTATATTATTGAAAATATGGGAAAAACATTTTCCGCAAATTCAATTTCTAATTTTCTAAAGAGTGAGCATCGAAAAGTATCCGTTGAAAGTATTTATAATTATTTACGGTGGTTGGAACAGGCATTTATTATTTATCCATGTGCCCGTTATGATCTTCAGGGAAAAAATATTTTAAAAACTCAGGAAAAATATTATCTGGCAGATGTTTCGTTAAAGTACTCATTACTCGGATATAATAGAAAAATGTTGGATGGAGCAATGGAAAATATTGTCTTCCTGGAATTAAAGCGTCGAGGATACGATGTGTTTGTAGGAAAAAATGAGACGAAAGAAATTGATTTTGTTGCGACCCGTCGGGATGAGAAAATCTATGTTCAGGTATGTGTACAGATTCCTGAAAATTCAGAACGTGAAGTGGGAAATCTGATGGTAATAAAAGATCATTATCCCAAATATGTAGTGACATTAAATGAGATGGATGCGGGTATTGAGAATGGGATCAAGATTGTTCACCTGGCAGATTTCCTGCTGGCTGAGCAGTGGTAAATAAGAACCAGGGAATTAAGGGCATTTAGGGCAAAAGAAGCAAAGAGCTTGAGCGATACGTGGCAATAAAGAATATCAAGGAAAGAACGAAAAAGAATTATATCCGTATGTGGGACTACCGTATACGAAATACTTTGGGAAACATTCGTGTTGTGAATTTTAAGACATCTCACGTAAGGACGTTCTTTTCCTCATTGTCAGATGAAGGACTGGCACACAGTACGATCAAAGGTCTTTATGGTTTATTGAATCCCAGTTTTGAACTGGCAGTGGAAGACGGGATTATCCGTAAGAATCCGGTAACTGGAACACTTGGAGATTATGGGGCTCCGGCAAAGGAGAAAGAAGCCCTGACGCTTGCACAGCAGGAAAAACTTCTGAAGTTTGTAGAGCAGAGTAATGTTGAGATCGGTGGACGCAGTGGATTCATCTTCAATACAAAGCATGGACGTCCAATCATGCCGGCGGGAGTGAACAGCTTTCTGAAAAATATTGTCAATGCTTATAATAAGAAAGAAAGCAAACTGGCAGAAGAAGAGAAGCGAGAGCCGGAGCTGATGCCGCCTATTTCATCGCATACTCTTCGTCATACGGGATGTACCAGACTGGGTGAGAACAACGTCAATCCCAAAGTTATGCAGTATGTGATGGGGTGCTGGATGTCCGGTGGACATCCGTTTAGCACCGACCATAGCGGAGCGAAGAACATTCAGATGCACAGATCACAATGAATGTCTATAATCATATTGCAGAGAAATCTCATGTGGAGAACGAGATGTCTAAAATGAACCTGCCAGAAACCGTACCTGCTGTGGTATAAACCAGAAGCCGTTGTCGTAAAATGTGGTAAGAAAATCAGACGAATATATTTTTTCAAAGATTTGTCGTAAAAATGTGGTCAAATCAAGAAAATCGAGTGCGAAAGCAAGTGAAAAATCCCTGTGAAGCCCGTAAAATCAAGGCTTCACAAATTCTTCACAAAATAATTAGCACTCACCTCTTGACAGTGCTAATAACAAGTGTTATATTACAGCTAGAGCAAAGGAAGAGGGATACAAAGAGAGGAAAGAAAGAGAAAGACCTCCGGTATCAGGACTCCACCCAAGTTCCAAAGAAACAGGTAAACAGCAAATGGTCCGGCAGCAGAAAGCACTGGACGAAGATAGAAAAGGAGCGATGACTTATGTTGATGCCTAGTATTTTTGGAGAAAACTTATTTGATGACTTTTTTAACGATTTCCCGTTCTATGATTACGATAAAGAGATGAAAAACACCGAGAAGAAACTGTACGGCCGCAAAGCCAGCCATGTGATGAAAACCGATATCCGCGAAATGGACAATGGCTACGAGCTGGTTGTAGATCTTCCGGGCTTCACAAAAGATGAAGTCCAGGCAACACTGGAAAATGGTTATTTGACCATCAGCGCCGAGAAAGGCCTCGATAAAGACGAGAAAGAAAAAGAGAACGGCCGCTACATCCGCAGAGAGCGTTATGCAGGTGCCTGCAGCAGAAGCTTCTACGTAGGCGAGGATGTCACCGAAGAGGATATCAAAGCGGAGTTCAAACACGGTCTGCTGAAACTCTTCGTACCGAAGAAAGAAGCAAAACCGGCAGTTGAGCAGAAAAAGACGATCTCCATTGAGGGATAAACTTTAAAAGAATACAGCAAAACCAAAAGAGTCCGCCGCCCGGGAGTGTAAAAATTCCCGGGCGGCGGATTTCTTTTTTGCAAATTTGTACTTTTCGAAATACAGAATATAGGATAAAATAAAAAGATAAGAAGAAAAGAGGTGAGCCATTGCAGAAAATAAAAGAACTGATCCGGGAAGTGTATCATTATGAGAAGAAATCGGAAATTGAGACGAGATATTTAAGCAACGTGCTGCTCTGGTTCTGCCTGATGGTGTTTCTGATCAATCTGTTTAACAACAGCATGAAAAAGAACCCGGGAATTTATATCTTCTGCCTTGTGGTCTGTGTAATTGGTGTGTGGGATGCGTTTCACATCCGGAATGCGAAAAACGTGGAACTGCCGGTCAAGGTGGTGACGATTCTTCTGCTGGTATCGAGCGTTTACTGTATCTATTTCGGCGGAAATGACGGTTTCCAGAATCTTTGGTTTTTCATTGCGCCGTCGATTCTTCTGCTGCTGGTCGGACTGCCGTTCGGCGTTCCGTGCTGTGTGGGCTATGGAGGTGTCATTACGGTTCTGTTCTGGAGCCCGCTGTGTGAAAAGATGGCGCATTCGTACGCCTGGGATTACCGCTTTTATTACCCGGTGTTTTACTGGTCTTTTTTCCTGCTGATGCTCGTCACCGATCTGCTGTTCAAAAAATACCGGATTGAGCAGGAGCGGGAACAGGATGAGATGGAAGCGGAAGTGCGTGCGACGGTCGAAGAAGCACAGAAGCTGATGATAAACTCGGTGGCGGCGATCGGACGAATGATCGATGAAAAGGATAAGTATACCCGAGAGCATTCCCAGCGTGTCGCCGACTATTCGCGGCTGATTGCAGCAAATCTGAAAAGTTATGCTCCGACAGAAAAAGAACTGGATCAGATTTACCGCAGTGCGCTTCTGCACGATATTGGAAAAATTGCGATCCCGGATGCGATTCTGAAAAAGACATACCGCCTGAACGACGAGGAATACGCGATCATGAAAACGCACCCGGTGTGGGGGCGAAAGATTCTCGCCGGGCTTTCCTTCCTGCCGCAGGCGGACTACGGCGCAAGCTACCATCACGAGCGGTACGACGGCAAAGGTTACCCGGAGGGAATCCGTCTGGACGATCTGCCGTATATCGTAAGAATCATCAGCGCTGCGGACGCGCTGGATGCGATGAATTCCAACCGCTGTTACCGGAAGCAGTGCGGCCGGGACTACATCATCAGCGAGTTTGAAAAAGGCAGCGGAACACAGTTCGACCCGGAGGTGGCAGAGACGGTGATTTACCTGATCGAGGAAGGAAAGATTGAAATTCCGGAAGGAGAAAATGCGTGAAAGAATTTCTGGAAATCGTATTCTGTAAATACAAAGATCCCAAAATTGCGATGTGGATGAAACATGTTCTGGTACTGATTATGCTGTTGAATTTCTGTGCCGGACTTTTTTATCCGATGGAACAAAAGAAAACCGTTCTTCCGATGTTTCTGTCGATGATTGTTCTTCTTTCGATTAACTGTGCCTTAAGCTATGGAAGAGAGTACGCATGGCTGGATACGGCGACGTTTCTTCTTCTGATCGCACCAAATCTGCATCTGTTCCACGATGGAGATATTGGATATTTCAGCATGTTTTATATCATTTTGTTTTCTGTGGGTGCCGTTTTCATCCTCGGAATCCGGACCAGTGTTCTGTTCAATGCGGTCTGTACGGTTTTTATCTTTGTGCAGGTCAGAGGAAGCGGGCTGGAACAGTTACGCGGGCTTTATAATGAAAATTTACTGCTTCGTTTTCCCTATTTATATTTGTGCATTGTCGGGATTGCGTATATTATCATGTTTTCGATCCAGAGATACTGGGTGGAAAAAGAAAAAAGCCGATTGGTTCTGGAACACAGAATCCATGAGGAGAAAAAGAAGCTGGCGGACATGTCGCTGCATGTCATTACCTCCATGTACAGCGCGCTGAGCGCCAAAGTCCCGGAGATCGACCGCCACTGCGAGCAGACGGCATTGTATTCGCGGGAAATTGCCGGACGGATGGGATTCGATGAGACGATGTGCACGAATGCCTATTATGCGGGGCTTCTGCACGAGGTCGGAGCCGTTGGACTGCCGGATGAGGTCATACAGAAACCAAGCCTGACAGAGGAACAGTATAAAATCTATCAGACATACGTTTCCCGTGGATACAAAATTATCCGTGAACTTCAGATTGCGGACGAAGTAGCGGAAGCGGTGCTGTACCACAGGGAAAATTACGATGGAAGCGGCTATCTGGAGGGACGCTCCGGAAAACAGATTCCGGTGCTGTCCAGAATCTTAAGCGTGGCAGATTATGCGGACCGCCATGCGAGATGGGGCGAGACGGCGGAGGAGATTGGCAAAAAGCTGGAAGAGCGGAAAGGAACCCGGTTTGACCCGGAGTGCGCAGATCAGATGCGGACGATTCTGTGCGAAAAAGAGAAATAAAAAATACTTCTGGAAAAACTGCAGGCGGAGGAAATTTCAGGAAAAACAAATTGTATACAATAATATACTTGCCATTTTGGAAAAGGTTGGATAAAATAGGCGTGACAATTACAAAATGAGAGAACTCGTATCAAAAGGAGAAATCATGAAGAAAAGAAGAAGCGTCATTGCGCTGCTTTTGGTTGCAGCTCTTACTGTTGTACTTGGCGGATGCCAGGATGGCAAGGATGGGAAAGCAGATTCTTCCGATACCGCAAGTTCTCAGGTATCAACGGAATCAGCCCCGACAGGAGAACCTGTTATGGGCGGTTCTATCACGGTAGGAATTTCTCAGGACATTGAGGATAGTCTTGACCCACACAAAATGGTAGCGGCAGGAACGAAAGAAATCCTATTCAACGTTTACGAGGGCCTTGTAAAGCCCGATGAAGAAGGAAATCTGAACGATGCGGTGGCAGAAAGCCATTCGATCTCGGAGGATGGAAAGGTCTACACCTTCAAACTCCGGAACGGCGTGAAGTTCCACGACGGAACGACCGTCACTGCAGAGGATGTAAAATATTCGATTGAACGCTGCGCAGGCATTATCGGGGACGGAACACCTTTTATTGAGTCCTTTTCCAATGTGGACAAAGTAGAAATTCCGGACGAGAACACGATCGATATCTACTTAAAAGAGGCAGACACCGAGTTTCTTGCCTATCTGACGGTAGCGATTGTACCTGAGCATGCGGAAGATCTGGAAACAAATCCGATCGGAACGGGTCCGTTCCGCTATGTATCACGCTCCCCGCAGGAAAACATCATCATTGAAAAATTCGACGATTACTGGGATACGGATAATCAGGCGTATCTCGATAAAGTAACGTATCGAATTGTCAAAGACAGCAATGCAGTCGTAACGAATCTGAAATCCGGCACACTCGATATGTATGTGCGCCTGAATTCCACCCAGCTTGCACAGCTTCAGGGAGATTCGGATTTTACGATCTACGACGGCGGCATGAACCTGGTGCAGGCACTGTATCTGAACAATGCGGTGGAACCGCTCAACAATGTGAAGGTCCGCCAGGCGCTCTGCTATGCGGCAGACCGCCAGGAAGTCCTCGATATGATTGCGGACGGAAAAGGAACGATCATCGGAAGCAGCATGTTCCCGGCATTTGGAAAATACTATATGCCGGAACTGGCAGACCGGTATGAGCAGAATATTGAGAAGGCAAAAGAACTGCTGACGGAGGCCGGATACCCGGATGGATTCGAGCTGACGATCACAGTGCCGAACAATTATCAGCAGCATATCGATACCGCGCAGGTTCTGGTGGAGCAGTTTAAGGCAATCGGTGTGACCGCAAAAATCCAGCAGGTCGAGTGGGACAGCTGGCTGTCCGACACGTACGCAGACCGGAACTTCCAGTCAACGGTTGTCGGCGTCGATGCAGCGTACCTGACCGGACGCGCACTGCTCGAGCGTTTTACTTCGACGTCATCGAAGAACTTTATCAACTATAACAACGAAGAGTACGATAAACTGTACCAGCAGGTAAAAGCAAGCACGGACGAAAATGAGCAGATTGAGCTCTACAAAAAGATGGAGACACTGCTGACGGACGATGCGGCAAACCTGTATATCGAGGATATGGCGTGCGAGGTTGTTTTGCGGAATGACTTTGCGGGATATACGTTCTATCCGCTGTATGTGCAGAATATGGCTAAAATTTATAAAGTAAAATGATACCACAGGGTCAAAAGCTCAAAGGTCTGACGCAAGCTTGCTTGCAGGAAGAGCTTTGAGCTTGGGACACGCAAAAACATGAGCAAGTAGCCATTTTTCGAAGAAAAATGAGCGGATTGCGAATGTTTTTGAAGATTGCGGGAGCACGAAGTGCGGAGCAATCTGGTATTAGAATTACAGGGGACTCTAACAGGCAGAGGGTAAAGAAAAACTCTCATTCAATTGTCAAACGCTGCCGGAAGAGTCCCCTTTAATCATTAGTAGCAATCCCGAAAATATGTTAGGCTTGACTTTTTTTTCGACACTGCCTACTATAGAAAAAGACAGAGAAAACGTGAGGGCTCCGCGGCGATGCGTGAGGCCCTTTTTAGCTAATGCATTAGTTAAAAGAAGGGGGAACCATGACAGATTTTCTGGTAAGACGTTTTGTAAAAGATTATGAGAAAACCGACAACGCGGATGTGCGCACGAGCTACGGCATTTTGTCAAGCATCGTGGGAATCTGCTGCAACATTCTGCTGTTTACGGCAAAACTGCTGATCGGTGCCGGGATGAATTCTCTGGCGATTATGGCGGATGCGTTCAACAACCTTTCGGACGCGGCATCATCTGTGATCAGCTTCGTCGGTGTCAAGATGGCAAACAAGCCGGCGGACAAAGAGCACCCGTTCGGCCACGGGCGGATCGAATATATTGCGGCGCTGATCGTCTCGTTTCTGGTCATTGAAGTTGGCTTTACGTTTTTAAAGAGCTCCTTAGAAAAAATCCGCAACCCAGAGGAGATTACATTCCAGCTAGTGCCGTTTCTGATTCTGGTGCTGTCGGTCGGCGTCAAGCTCTGGATGGCATTCTTTAACCGCAGACTGGGAAACCGCATCCAGTCGAAAGTCATGCTGGCGACATCGGCGGATTCCATGGGTGATGTGATCACGACGAGTGCAACGATTCTCTCAACATTGATCTGTCATTTCCTTTCCGTCAACATTGATGCGATTGCAGGACTCGTTGTCGCCGTGCTCGTCATGTGGTCCGGTGTTTCGATTGCGAAGGACACCCTCGAGCCGCTGATCGGCCAGGGCGCCGACCCGGATCTGTATGACCGCATCATGAAAGAGGTAGCGTCCTACGACGGCATCGTCGGAACGCACGACCTGATCGTCCACAACTACGGCCCGGGCAGAAGCATGGCTTCGATCCATGCGGAGGTGCCGCGCGATGTCGATATTGAGGTATCGCACGATATCATCGACCGTATTGAGCATGAAGTCGGCGCGAAGCTGGGAATCCTGCTGGTCATCCACATGGATCCGGTGGAGATCCACGATGCGGCGGTTCTGGCGACGAAAGAGAAGATAAGAAACGTGATCGCGATTCTTGATCCGGAGCTTTCGTTCCACGATTTCCGCATGATCAACGGACCGGAACGCAAAAAAATGATTTTTGATCTCGAGATTCCCTATTCCTATAAGAAGAAAGACTGCGACCGCGTGATCGGACAGATCGGGGCGCTGATGAAGGAAATGGATGAGAAATACGAGTGTGTCATCAATATCGACAAGAGTTACGTGGCCGCAGAGCAGCGGCTGAATGACAACTCTAAATAGTCGGGTTTTTCAGTTTTTTGAAAAAAATAAAAAAATTTCAAAAAAGATGTTGACTTTTCCATTGCGATAGTGTATTATACATCTTGTCGCAAGGCAATGGGCTATCGCCAAACGGTAAGGCAACGGACTCTGACTCCGTCAGTTCCTGGTTCGAATCCAGGTAGCCCAGCTCATTGAAAGGTCTCAGGTCTCGTACCTGAGACCTTTTTCGATGCTCAAAAACAAATACAGCAGGAGGAACGAAACGATGAAGTATTCCTTTACGAGCAGAATCCGCTACAGCGAAATCGGTGAGGACGGAAATCTCACCCTGCCGGGGCTGATCAATTACTTTCAGGACTGCAGTACCTTCCAGTCGGAAGTGATCGGCGAGGGCGTTGCGGAGCTCAAAAAACGAGGCTGCGCCTGGGTGCTGTCCGCGTGGCAGATTCACGTGCGCCGCTATCCATCCCTCGGCGAATCGGTAAAAATCACCACATGGGCGAGCGGCTTCAAAGGATTTCTTGGCATGCGTAACTTCACGATGGAAACAGAAGACGGCGAAATGCTCGCCTGTGCCAACTCCATCTGGTCTTACGTCAATATGGAAACGGGCCATCCCGTCCGCGCACCGAAAGAGACGACAGACGCCTACGGCATCGACGATCCGATCGACGAGGATTTCGGCGAGCGCAAAGTGAAAATGCCGGAAGCTGATTTCATCGGCGAACCGTTCCCGGTGCGGCCGCACAACCTCGACACGAATCACCACGTCAACAACGCACAGTTCATTTCCCTTGCCGGCGAGTGTCTTCCGAAGAATTTCACCGTGCACCGGATGCGCGCCGAATACAAACAGCAGGCGCACCTCGGTGACGTCTTGCATCCGCTGCGCGCCGAGACGGAAAACGGCTGTTTTATCTCGCTGAACGATGAAAAAGGACAGCCATACGTAGTTGTGGAATTTCAATGATTGTGGTACAATCGGAAAGAATAAGATACGATACGAACGTAATAAACACGATGAGGAAAGGGGAATTTGCCATGAGAGCGCAGAACCTTACACTGTTAACCGATTTATATGAACTTACCATGATGCAGGGCTACTACGAGAACCCGTCCGATCAGATCGTGGTATTTGATGCATTTTACAGAAAGAATCCATGCGGCGGCGCATACGCCGTATGCGCAGGACTGGAGCAGGTAATCGAGTATGTCCGTGATCTTCACTTTTCACCGGATGACATCGACTATCTCCGTTCCCTCCATATTTTCAACGATGATTTCCTGGAGTATTTAAGAGGCTTCCATTTCACCGGAGACATCTATGCGATCCCGGAAGGAACCGTCGTATTCCCAAGAGAACCGCTCTTAAAAGTTGTCGCTCCGATCATGGAGGCACAGCTTGTAGAGACCGCGATTCTGAACATGATCAACCATCAGAGCCTGATCGCGACGAAAGCATCCCGCGTTGTTTACGCGGCAAAGGGCGACGGCATCATGGAGTTTGGACTCCGCCGTGCACAGGGACCGGATGCCGGTATCTACGGCGCGCGTGCTGCCATGATCGGCGGCTGCATCGGAACCTCAAATGTCCTGACAGGACAGATGTTTGACGTTCCAGTCAAGGGAACCCACGCACACAGCTGGATCATGAGCTTCCCGGATGAGTACACCGCATTCAAAACGTATGCGAAAATGTATCCGGAAGCCTGCATTCTTCTCGTAGACACCTACGATGTTCTTGAATCCGGTGTTCCGAATGCGATCCGCGTCTTCAAAGAGATGAGAGCAGAGGGCTTACCGATGAAGGGCTACGGCATCCGCATCGACAGCGGTGACCTGGCTTACCTGTCGAAAAAAGCATATCAGATGCTCGAGGCAGAAGGTTTCGGCGATGCCATCATTTCCGCATCCAGCGACCTCGATGAGTACCTGATCGACAGTCTGAAAACCCAGGGTGCGAAGATCAATTCCTGGGGCGTCGGCACCAACCTGATCACATCCGGTGACTGGCCGGCATTCGGCGGCGTTTACAAGCTGGCAGCAGCAAAAGATAAAGATGACGCAGAATTCACACCGAAGATCAAGCTGTCCGAGAACTCCGAGAAAGTAACAAACCCGGGCAATAAGACGATTTACCGTATTTATGATAAAGAAACCGGAAAGATCCGTGCCGACCTGATCTGCCTCGCAGACGAGACCTTCGACGAGAGCAAAGATATGATCATCTTCGACCCGATCGAGACCTGGAAAAAGACGAAGATCAAAGGCGGAACCTACACCTTACGCGAGCTCCTCGTTCCGATTTTCCAGAAGGGCGCATGCGTCTACACCTCTCCATCCGTCATGGAGATCCGCGACATCTGCACCAGAGAGAAAGATACCCTCTGGGAGGAGTCCAAACGTCTGGTCAATCCGCATGAGGTTTACGTGGATCTGTCCGACAAGCTGTACCACATCAAGAGCGACCTGCTCGAGGAGATGAGCATGAAGGCTCTCGACGAGCAGTAAGAAAGGAAGTCAAATGTTAAATATAGGAAGAAAGCAAAAGCTGGTAGTAGTAAAGAAAGTAGAATTCGGTATTTATCTTGGGGAGACCCGGGAAGCAGGCGAGAAGGAACGCGTTCTTCTGCCGATCAAACAGGTGCCGGAAGGAACAAAAGAGGGAGATGAGCTGGAAGTATTTCTGTACCGCGATTCCAGCGACCGTCTGATTGCGACAACCAGAGAGCCGAAGCTGGTGCTTGGAGAGCTGGCTGTCTTAAACGTAGCTGCTACCGGAAAGATCGGAGCATTTCTGGACTGGGGTCTGGAAAAAGATCTGTTTCTTCCGTTTAAACAGCAGACCCGCCGCCTCCATCCAGGTGATGAGGTTCTGGTTTCCCTCTACATCGACAAGAGCGACCGTCTCTGCGCAACGATGAAGGTTTACCATTTCCTGAAAACCAATTCTCCGTACGTCGTAGGCGATACCGTAAAGGGAAGAATCTACGAGATCAGCGGAAACTTCGGCGTTTTCGTTGCTGTTGATGACCGCTACTCCGGCCTGATTCCAAAGAGAGAAGCACAGGCAGACTATCATGTCGGCCAGGAACTTGAGTGCCGCGTCACCGAAGTCAAAGAGGACGGAAAACTTTCTCTGTCCGCACGCGGAAAAGCGTACGAGCAGATCGCAATCGATGCAGAGAGCGTTCTTTCTGTGATCGAGGAATTTGCAGGTGTCCTTCCGTTTGATGACAAAGCATCACCGGAAGTGATTCAGAGAGAGTTCGGCCTCAGCAAAGCAGCATTTAAGCGCGCGGTCGGCCACCTGATGAAAGAAAAACAGGTTGTCATCCGCGACGGTAAAATCTGGACGGCAGAAAAAGCAAAATAAGAAAAAATCGGACACTGGACAGGAAGCGCATCCTCTCCGGTGTCCGTTTTTTTGTGTCAGACAGCAGATAAAATTCTGAAATTTTTTCTGCGCCCGGTTTGCGGTTGCGCGAAGAAAGGATTGCGCTTATAATTGATCTATATGACAAAAAATGACACAGGATCTGATGGAGGGCGATGAAGAAAAAGAAAAGTAAGAAAAAAACATCTTTTATTTCCAAAACCGCAATGACGGTTTTGACGATCATTCTGATTATTCTGTTTTTCTGCATTATGTCGATGGTCGAGAAAATACAGGGAACGGCCCGCGTTGTCAATTATGCCGGTCTGGTACGCGGAAAAACACAGCGGATTATCAAGCTGGAAGATGCGGGAGAACCGCAGGATACGATGATTGCAGACATCAACGCCTATATCGACGGTCTGCGGAACGGAAGCAGCGAGCTGGATCTGGTGTGCCTGGATGACCGGGATTTTCAGGATAAGATGACCGAGCTGGCATCGTATTTTGAAGATCTGAAGGCAGAGATTCTGCTGGTGCGCGAAAAAGGATATGAGAACACCGCGATTATCGAAAAGAGTGAGACCTTTTTCAAAATCTGTGATGAGGCGACGGGCCTTGCGGAGGCGTATTCGCAGAGAATGGCGTTTTCATTGAAGAAGCTGGAGCAGGTGGTCTTAGGAGATATCATCGGCCTGGTGTTTGTCATCGGCATGGAGCTGATCAAGGCCGTCCGCTATGCGGCGATGAACCGTATTCTGCAGAAGAAAGTCTATCTCGATGAGGCGACGGGCCTGCCGAATAAAAATAAATGCGAAGAGATTCTGGAGGGAAGCGACGGCGGAGAAGAAAATTCCGGCGTGTATGCGGTCTGCGTGTTTGACCTCAACAATCTGCGCACGATCAACAACAGTCTGGGTCACGACAAGGGAGACGAATATATCCGTTCCTTTGCCGTTCAGCTTCGAAAAGCAGTCCCGGAGGAGTATTTCGTCGGAAGAAACGGCGGAGATGAGTTTCTTGCCATTCTACGCGGACTGAACCGCGAAGAAGTGGAAGCGTGCATGAATCACATCCGCACGCAGACGGCAGAATATTCCCGCCAGCACCCGGAGATGCCGATCAGCTACGCCGGAGGCTATGCACTGTCCACGGAATTTGAAGACTGTGATATCCGGGAACTGTTCCGCCATGCGGACCAGAACATGTATATCGACAAAAACCGCGCGAAGATGGAAGAAGCCGCCGCAGAGCGGAAGATCAGCCTGGAAGCGCTGGACGTCGTAAAGAAAAAGGGATACCATTTTTCCAACTGCATTTACTGCAATGCAAGACAGGACCAGTACCGGATTCTGCGCGCCGTTTCGGGTTTTTTCCTTGCCGAGGACGGCAGCTATACCGGTGCGGCCGAGCAGATTGTGCAGGTCATCACGGATGAGGAAAAGAGAAAGGAAATGCGCAGAATGCTGGATCTTACCCATCTGAAGGAGTGCTATCAGAAGGGAGAAGAGAGCGTAGAAATTCTGTGCGAGTATCGGGAGGGCAGCGGAGGCGGAGCGCTCTGCAGAGGAAAAGTCACCATACTGTTCTATGACGCGGCCGAAGACGGCGGACTGCACCATTTTCTGATGGGCTTTGAGCGGTTCCGTTCCAATGAAGAAGCTGCGCGGAATGAAAAAGAACAGCTCGACCAATACTATGAACAGATGAAACAGTCGATCATTGAAAACAGCCACTACGCCGAGGCGCTTCTCGAGACGGCCGAGGCTGTGTTCGCCGTTGATCTGACGAATGATTCGCTGGAGCAGATTTTTTACCACAGCGAGCAGAAGAAATTTGACCTCAATATAGATCTTCCGTGTTCCTACGAGAAATACTGCGGGGAATGCAGTGCGTTTGTCGCGGAGGAGACATTAGAATCATACCGCATTGTGGATTCCTCGAAAAAACTGCTGCAGCGCTTTGAAAACGGAGATAAGCAGGTAGTCGTGGAGTATCAGGAAACAGATGAGTCCGGCAGAAGAATATGGCTGCAGAAGACGGTTCTTATGTCACAGGATACCGTCTACGACCGAAAGACAAAGCGGGAGAGCGTTGTGGTACACGGCATGATCCTTTTCCGTGATACGTCAGAGTTCCACAGCCGGGAAGAGAGGGAGAAGATACAGCTTCAGGATGCCTTTAGAGCTGCAGACAGTGCAAGTCGTGCAAAAACAGAATTTATGAACCGCATGAGCCACGATGTGCGCACGCCGATCAATGGAATTATGGGCATGCTGGATATCATCCGCAAAAACCGGCAGGATGAGGCAAAAGTGGACGACTGCCTCGATAAAATCAATCTTTCCGCAAGCCATCTGCTGGCACTTATCAACGATGTGCTCGATATGAACAAGCTGGAGTCCGGAAAAGAGACGATCGAGAGTGTCTCTTTTGACCTGACGCATCTGATGGATGATGTGGCATCCCTTGTCAATGCGCAGATTACGGAGATGGGCATTACCCACCGTACGCACCGCGGTGAGCTGACGCACACGAGACTGATCGGCAGTCCGCTGCGCCTGCGGCAGATTATGCTGAATCTCTTCAGCAATGCAATCAAGTACAACAAGCCGGGCGGAACGATCGATACGTATGCGGGTGAAGTCTCCTGCGACGGAACCCAGGTCGTCTACGAGTTCCGCATCATGGACAGCGGCGTCGGAATGAGCAGCGAATTTATCGAAAAAGAGCTGTTCCATCCGTTCACACAGGAGAAGTCCGGTGCGAGAACACAGTACAGGGGAACGGGCCTTGGCATGTCGATCGTCAAAGAACTGATCGAAAAAATGCAGGGCACGATCGAGGTAACGAGCCAGCAGGGCGTCGGAACGACGTATGTATTCCGGCTTCCGTTTTACATCGACTGCGAGGGACAGCGGATTCAGGAAGTAAAGACACAGATCGCAGGAAAAGAGCTTGTCCGCGTCCACGTTCTGCTTGTCGAAGATAATGAGATCAACATGGAAATCGCCGAGTTTTACCTGACCGATCACGGTGCGGCGGTGGAAGAGGCATGGAACGGCCGCGAGGCGGTCGAAAAGTATGCGGCAAATCCGCAGAAATTTGATGTGATTTTAATGGATCTGATGATGCCTGTGATGGGCGGCCTTGAGGCAGCGCGGCAGATCCGCGCCATGGAGCTTCCAGAAGCAAAACAAGTCCCGATCATCCCGATGACGGCGCAGTCTTCCGAGGAGAGCAAAGAGGAGTGCCGCGCAGCGGGCATGAACAGCCATCTGACCAAGCCGATTGAGCCGGACAGCCTGGTGCAGACGATCTTGGAGACAACGGAACATGCCTTTGGAAAATAGAGGAGACAACGATGAGTTTTACGCATTTACATGTACATACCGAATACAGCCTTCTGGACGGCTCGAACAAGATCAAAGAGTACGTCGCCAGAGTCAAAGAACTTGGCATGAACAGCGCCGCGATCACCGATCACGGCGTCATGTTCGGCTGTATCGATTTTTATAAAGAAGCCCGCGCGCAGGGCATCAAGCCGATCCTCGGCTGTGAGGTTTACGTGGCGCCGGGTTCCCGTTTCGACCGCGAAACCAGCCGCGGAGAGGACCGGTACTACCATCTGGTTCTGCTGGCGGAAAATAATACGGGCTATTCCAATCTGATGAAGATTGTTTCGGCGGGCTTTATCGATGGATTTTACTATAAGCCGCGTGTCGACATGGAGATTCTGGAAAAGTATCACGAGGGCATTATCGCGCTTTCCGCCTGCCTTGCAGGTGAGGTGGCGCGTGCGATGGTGCGGAACCAGTACGAGATGGGAAAAGAGGCCGCACTGCGGTATGAGAAGATTTTCGGAAAAGGCAATTTCTTCCTGGAACTGCAGGATCACGGCATCCCGGAGCAGCGGATGGTCAATCAGCAGCTGATGCGCCTCTCGGCAGAAACCGGCATCGAGCTGGTGGCGACGAATGATATTCACTACACGTACGCAGAAGATGCGGATTCCCACGATATTCTTCTGTGCCTGCAGACCGGAAAGAAGATCACGGATGAGGACCGCATGCGCTACGAGGGCGGCCAGTATTTCGTGAAATCCGAGGCGGAGATGGCATCGCTCTTCCCGTATGCACCGCAGGCAATCGAAAATACACAGAAAATTGCAGACCGGTGTAATGTGGAGATCGAATTTGGTGTCACAAAACTTCCGAAATTCGATGTGCCGGAAGGCTACACTTCCTGGGAATACTTAAATAAACTCTGCTATGACGGCCTCGAGGAGCGGTATCACCCGGCAACGGATGAACTGAAAGCGCGTCTGAAATATGAGCTTGATACAATCAAAACGATGGGCTACGTCGATTACTTCCTGATCGTGTGGGATTTCATCAAATTTGCGCGCGACCATGATATTATGGTCGGACCGGGACGAGGATCGGCGGCCGGAAGTATCGTTTCCTACACCCTTGACATCACACAGCTGGACCCGATGCGGTACCAGCTCCTGTTCGAGCGTTTCCTGAACCCGGAACGAGTTACCATGCCTGATATCGACGTGGATTTCTGCTTCGAACGCCGCCCGGAGGTCATCGACTATGTAACCAGAAAATACGGCAAGGACCGCGTTGTACAGATCGTCACATTCGGTACACTGGCGGCGCGCGGTGTCATCCGCGATGTCGGCCGTGTGCTGGATCTGCCGTATGCACAGGTCGATTCGATCGCGAAGATGATTCCGAATGAGCTGAATATCACGATCGACAAGGCACTGCAGATGAACCACGAGCTGCGGGAGCTGTACCAGGGCAATGAAGAGGTTGCGCATCTGATCGACATGTCACGGAGACTTGAAGGTCTGCCGCGCCACACGTCGATGCACGCCGCCGGTGTTGTCATCGGCTCGCGTCCGCTGGTGGAATTTGTGCCGCTCTCGCGAGGAAGCGACGGAACGATCGTCACGCAGTTCACGATGACGACGCTCGAGGAACTGGGACTTCTGAAAATGGACTTCTTAGGGCTTCGGACCCTGACCGTCATTCAGAATGCGACAAAGCTCGCAGAGCGTTACAGCAATAAGAAAATTGATCTGCTTCACATCGATTACAACGATCCGAAAGTGCTCGGCATGATCGGCGCATCGAAAACGGTCGGTGTGTTCCAGCTCGAGAGTGCGGGAATGAAAAACTTCATGAAGGAGTTAAAACCGCAGAGCCTCGAGGATATCATCGCCGGAATTTCCCTGTACCGGCCGGGCCCGATGGACTTTATTCCGCAGTACATCAAAGGAAAAAACAACCCGGAATCCGTTACGTATGATACACCGCTCTTAAAACCGATTCTGGAGCCGACGTACGGCTGTATCGTCTACCAGGAGCAGGTTATGCAGATTGTACAGGCACTGGCGGGCTATTCGCTTGGACGGGCCGATCTGGTGCGCCGTGCGATGTCGAAGAAAAAGGCATCCGTTATGGAAAAAGAGCGCCAGAATTTCGTTTACGGAAACGAGGCCGAGGGCGTGCCGGGCTGTATCAAAAACGGCATTGATGAGAAGACAGCGAACAAGATCTACGACGAGATGATCGACTTCGCGAAATACGCCTTCAACAAATCCCATGCGGCGGCGTACGCGTTCGTATCGTACCAGACGGCATGGCTGAAATACTATTACCCGGTTGAGTTCATGGCGGCTCTGATGACCTCCTGCATCGATAACCCGGGAAAAGTCGCAGAGTATATCTTGAGTTCCCGCCAGATGGGCATTTCCATTCTGCCGCCGGACATCAACCGAAGCGAAGGAAAATTCACGGTGGACGGCCAGGCGATCCGCTATGGCATGGCGGCGGTCAAAGGCATCGGAAAGCCGGTCATGGAGGCGATCGTGGAGGAGCGGAGTGCAAACGGTCCGTTCCGCTCGTTAAAGGATTTCGCGGAGCGCCTGAGCGGAAAAGAAGTCAACAAGCGGACCGTCGAGAACTTTATCAAGGCGGGTGCATTCGACTGCTTCGGCGTGACGAGAAAGCAGCTCATGTTTGTCTACGCCAATGTGCTCGATGATGTGGCGCGCGAGAAAAAAGATTCGTTAAGCGGCCAGATGAGTCTGTTTGACTTCGTAGATGAGACGACCAAACGGTCGTATGAAACGGTGTACCCGGATGTCGGAGAATACGAAAAGAGTGATCTTCTGGCGCTCGAAAAAGAGGTGCTCGGCATCTACGTCAGCGGTCATCCGCTCGAGGAGCAGGAGGAGTGCTGGCGGAAGAACATTTCCGCGGTAACGACGGACTTCCAGCCGGATGAGGAGACGGGTTTCCCATCCGTCACCGACGGCGCGAAAGAGATTGTCGGCGGCATTATCACGGATAAAAAAATCAAATATACAAAGAATAACAAGACAATGGCATTTCTCACACTCGAGGACCTCGTCGGCAGTATGGAAATCGTCGTATTCCCGCGCGATTACGAGAAAAACGCATTGATGATGCAGACCGATGCGCGTGTCTTCATCCAGGGCCGTGTTTCCGCGGAGGATGATAAGCCGAGCAAGCTGATCTGCGAGAAGATTTTCCCGTTTGCAGGCATCCCGAAAGAGCTCTGGATCCAGTTCCCGGACAAGGAAACGTACGAGAGAGAAGTGGCGGATCTGTACCAGATGCTGCATGAATCCGACGGCAAGGACAGCGTGATTCTCTACATCAAATCGATCAAGGCAATGAAAAAACTGCCGCCGAGCCGCAATGTGCAGGCGGATGCCCGTCTGGTGGAGTCGCTTCGCGCAAAATTTGGTACCGGAAACGTGAAAGTTGTAGAAAAGAGTATTGAAAAAAGGGCCTGAATGCTTTAAAATAAAACTGTGTGTGATTAATAAATAAAACTACTCGTTTATTAATGTGTGTGATGAGATGGAGGAATTCATATGGCAACGACTAACAAGGTAAAGACAATCGGAGTGCTTACCAGCGGTGGTGATGCACCAGGTATGAACGCAGCGATCCGTGCAGCCGTAAGAAGAGGTCTGCAGAAGGGCGTTCAGATGAAAGGTATCCTGAAAGGCTACGACGGACTGATGAACGAAGAAATCATCGACATGACAGCCCGCGATGTATCCGATACCATCGAGCGCGGAGGTACCATCCTTTATACCGCCCGCTGCGCAGAGATGCGTACACCGGAAGGCCAGAAACGTGCTGCAGATGTCTGCAGAAAACACGGCATCGACGGACTGGTAGTTATCGGCGGAGACGGATCTTTTGCAGGAGCGCAGAAACTGGCAGCGCTTGGAATTAACACCGTAGGTGTACCGGGAACCATCGACCTGGATATCGCCTGCACAGAATATACCATCGGTTTTGATACTGCGGTAAACACTGCAATGGAAGCCATTGATAAAGTAAGAGATACTTCCACTTCCCATGAGAGATGCTCGATCATCGAGGTTATGGGACGTAATGCCGGATATATCGCTCTGTGGTGCGGTATCGCAAACGGCGCAGAGGATATTCTTCTTCCGGAGAAATACGATTACGATGAGCAGAAGATCATCAACAACATCATCGAGAACCGTAGAAAAGGCAAAAAACATCATATCATCGTAAATGCTGAGGGCATCGGCCATTCCACCAGCATGGCGCGCAGAATCGAAGCTGCAACCGGCATCGAGACCCGTGCAACGATCCTTGGACATATGCAGCGTGGAGGAAGCCCGACATGTAAAGACCGTGTATATGCGTCCATCATGGGTGCTTACGCAGTTGACCTTCTTCTGGAAGGCAAAACAGACCGCGTTGTTGCATACAAGAACGGTGAGTATGTAGATTACGATATCGATGAGGCACTGGCCATGACAAAGACTCTGCCGGAATATCAGTGGGAGATCGCAAGAGCTCTTTCTTATAACTATACGAAATAAAAAAAGTATCACGAAACAGACTGTTTTTAGCAAGCAGTCTGTTTCGTTGCTCTGCACATCAACAATTGGTCCAGTGGACCAATTTTGAGTGGTATAATAGCGGGAATAAAAATGTTTCCGCGGACGGAATAGAGAGACAAAATAAAAAAACAGGAGGAACTTAACAATGGTTACCTGGAACAATCTTGATAAACTGGCTTCTTTTGAGGAGCTGAAAAAAGTGGAGCGTGTCAATCTTGCCGAGGTGATGTCCGGCGAAAACGGAGCAGAGCGCGTAAAATCTTACAGCGTTCCGATGGCAGAAGGACTTGCGTATAACTACGCAGCAAAACAGGTGAATGAGGATGTCCTTGCCGCACTCGTAAAACTGGCAGAAGAGGCACAGCTTTCTGAAAAATTTGAGGAGCTTTACAACGGTGCTGTCATCAACACCGGAGAGAACCGTCTCGTGCTTCATCAGCTGACCCGCGGCCAGCTCGGAAACACCGTTACGGCAGACGGCGTAGACAAACGTGCTTTCTACGTAGAGCAGCAGAACCGCATCGCAGAGTTCGCGAACAAAGTACATGCAGGTGAGATCACCAACGCAGCAGGTGAAAAATTCACCACCGTTGTGCAGATCGGTATCGGCGGAAGCGACCTTGGCCCGCGTGCGATGTATCTGGCTCTGGAAAACGGGGCAAAGAAAAACGGCTGCTTCAAAATGGAAGCAAAATTCATCAGCAACGTTGACCCGGATGACGCAGCAGCTGTTCTGAATTCGATCGACGTAGCACATTCCATCTTCGTTCTGGTATCCAAATCCGGAACCACACTGGAGACTCTGACCAACGAGTCCTTCGTAAAAGACGCTCTGAAAAATGCAGGCCTGGATGCATCCAAGCACATGATCGCCGTTACCAGTGAGACTTCTCCGCTGGCAAAGAGCGACGACTATCTGGCAGCATTCTTCATGGATGACTACATCGGAGGCCGTTATTCTTCCACATCCGCAGTCGGCGGCGCTGTTCTGTCCCTGGCTTTCGGACCGGAAGTATTCGCAGCATTCCTCGAGGGCGCTGCAGCAGAAGATAAACTTTCTGCAAACAAAGACGTATTACAGAACCCGGAGATGCTCGATGCGCTGATCGGTGTTTACGAGAGAAACGTTCTTGGCTATCCAGGCACTGCAGTTCTTCCGTACTCCCAGGCACTGAACCGTTTCCCGGCTCACTTACAGCAGGTAGATATGGAGTCCAACGGTAAATCGGTCAACCGCTTCGGCGAGCCGGTCAATTACCCGACCGGTCCGGTTCTCTTCGGCGAGCCAGGTACCAACGGACAGCATTCCTTCTATCAGCTGCTGCATCAGGGAACTGATATCGTTCCGCTGCAGTTTGTAGGTTTCCGCAATAACCAGATGGAGACCGATGTTGACATCCAGGGCAGCACCAGCCAGCAGAAACTCTGCGCAAACGTAGCAGCTCAGATCGTTGCATTTGCCTGCGGTAAAGCAGATGAGAATAAAAACAAAAACTTCGAAGGCGGCCGTCCGTCCAGCATCATTATCGGAGATCAGGTAAATCCGAAGACGCTGGGAGCACTGCTTGCACACTTCGAGAATAAGATCATGTTCCAGGGATTCCTGTGGAACGTAAACAGCTTCGACCAGGAGGGCGTACAGCTTGGTAAAGTCCTTGCAAAACGCGTTCTGGCTCACGAGACAGACGGAGCACTGAAAGTATTCAGCGATCTGCTCAACATCTAAGAAGTTTAAATCAGAAAATTTAAGATATGAAAAGGCGGCATACCGGATTTTCTTTCTGAAAGTTTCAGGGGGAAAACGGTATGCCGCCTTTTTTATTACTATATTATGGGGTTATCCCAGCTTCGCCGGAAGCGACGAGGACACTGTGGACTGATGCTCCTGCCGGAACTGCCGCGGGGTGATCTTATACCGTTTTTTGAACGTACGGATCAGGTGGCTGCAGTCTGCAAAGCCGGTCTCGGTCGCAATAAAGTTCAGGTCATAATCGGTAAAGAGAAGCAGGTTCTCGACCTTGTTCAAACGGATAAATTCGATATACTGCTTGCAGCTCTGACCGTAATGCTTCAGAAAGAGTTTGGCAAAGTACGAATAGCTCATGTTGTATTTGTGTGCCAATGCCTCGATATTGATGTTTTCCTGGGAATGACGGTCAATATAGACGAGGATATCCTGCATACTCTGTTCCTCACCTTCGGAAATCGATTCGAGATTGAAACAGATTCCCTGGCAGTGCCAGGTACGCAGGAGACGGAGAAACAGTGTGGAAAAGAGAGAATAGATATAGGCATCATAACCGTATTTCTTCTCATGGGACTCCTTCTCAAGGGTTACAAAAAAATCATGGAGATTCAGCCCCGGGAGATCTTCCTGCGTAAATAAAAGCGAAGGATAGGTCATCGCGGCGATTTTATGGAAAGCAAAGCTCAGATTCGGAAGGTAGCTTCCGGTGAGCTGGATGCGGTTCAGGTTGAATTTGATACAGAAATAGCGGAATGGCCGGTCATGATCTGCAGCAAGTGCGTGAACCGTCTGCGGAGGAAACAGCATGAAGGAGCCCGGTTTCATATGGTAGACGGAATCGTTGCAGCTCACAAGAAGAGATCCTTCCTGCAGATAAAGAACTTCCGTAAAGTAGTGCCAGTGGGATTCAACCGGCATGGAAAAGGTGTCGGAACAGCAGGAAAAGGCTTCAATCGGCGAGTGCAGGATGTCGCTGTATTCAAAAAGATTCTTCAACGGAAAAGTCCCCCTTCAGGTAAAAAATATTCAGTATTTTTCTGGGAATATCAGTTTCGGAAAAATAGAAATGTTCTATTTTTGTACAGTCGCATTATATCATATCCAAATGAAAATTGATACAATGGCGAAAGCATTTGAAAGAGAAAAATGCAGAAACCTTTTGATTTTCAGAAGATAAGGGGGGATATGAAAAAATGAAAAGCAGCACAAAACCATTCCCGAAAACCAAAATCCAATGGCTGTGGGAAAACATGGAAGGAAAGCGTGCGCTGTATCTGATCGGCATGATCGGAACGGTATTATATAACGTTCTGCAGCTTACGATTCCATATTTTTCGGGAAAAATTGTTGACCTGTTTCTGACAGGTGAAAATGCAGTGCAGAATCTGCAGACACACCGGGATCTGTTTTACCGCCTGCTGATTGCGATGATTGGCTTCACGTTTCTGCGTGTTGTTATTGTCTACGGCAGCTGTATGATTTACGAGCACGTATCACAGAGCGTCCTGTACCGGGTGCGGAATTACCTGTATGACAAAATCCAGCGGCAGGATATGACGTTTTACAGCACGTACCGTACCGGCGATCTGATGACGCGTCTGACCGGAGACCTCGATGCCGTCCGCCATATGGTCGCATGGGTCATCCGAATGGTGATTGAGTCGTTTTCCCTGTTCGCGGCAGCGGCCATTTTCTTCCTGTTCACGAACTGGAAGCTGGCGCTCTGCATACTTGTGATTTCGCCGTTCGTATTCTGGATCATCTACCTGTTCCGCAACCGTGTTGCCCCGATGCATGCGGCACTGCGTGAAAAGCTGGCACAGATGAATACGTGTGCGCAGGAGAATATCTCCGGAAACCGCGTCGTCAAAGCGTTTGCAAGAGAAGAGTACGAGATCGGGAAATTCGACCGCGCCAACACGGATTACGCGGAGACAAACAAAGCAACCGCGATGGTATGGCTGAAATTCTTCCCGTTTGTCGAGAGTATCGCTAACCTGATGCCGGTTGTCCTGCTGGCAGTCGGCGGTGTCTTTATGATTAAGGGCCAGCTGACCATGGGTGATTATGTGGCATTCTCCGGCCTCATCTGGGCAATCGCAAACCCGATGCGCCAGATGGGAAATATCATGAACGAGTTCCAGCGGTTCTCGGCGGCTTCAAAAAAAGTCATGGAGCTGTATTACTCCGAGGCGAAGATCAGGGACGAGGAAAATGCAGTGGCACACCCGGAACGCTTCGAGGGAAAAATCGAGTTCGACAACGTTTCGTTCCAGTATGAGGACGGTGATCTGCCGGTTCTGCATAACATTTCGTTTACGGTTAACCCGAATGAGACCGTGGCGATCATGGGAGAGACGGGATGCGGAAAGACATCCCTCATCAACCTGATTCCGCGTTTCTACGAACCGACGGAAGGCCAGATCCGCATCGACGGTATTCCGGTGGAAGATCTGAAGCTGTATGACCTCCGGAAACACATCGGACTTGCGACGCAGGATGTCCTGCTGTATTCTGATACGATCGAGGGCAACATTGCTTACGGCGATGACTCGATCAAGATGAATGAGGTCATTAAATTTGCAAAATATTCTGCCGCGGCAGACTTTATTTCGAAGATGCCGGAGGGCTATGACACGCTGGTCGGTGAGCGCGGCGTCGGTCTTTCAGGCGGCCAGAAGCAGAGAATTTCCCTGGCGAGAGCGCTGGCCATCCGTCCGTCGATCCTGATTCTTGACGACACGACATCGGCCGTCGATATGGAGACGGAAAAACAGATCCAGCATTCCTTACGAGAACTGGATTTCCCGTGCACGAAAGTTATCATCGCGCAGCGAATCTCCACCACAAAGACGGCGGACAAAATTATCGTGCTGCAGAACGGTTACATCAAGGAGATGGGAACGCACGAGGAGCTGATGGAAAAGAAGGGCTATTACTACGAACTGGTGAAACTGCAGACCGGTGTGGATGAACTGTAGGAGGGGGAAGCAATGGCAAAAAATACATACAAGCAGGATGAAGTGCTCGAAGAACCTTTTGACATCAGACACTTACTCCGGGCATCATCTTATATTAAAAAATATGCGGGCCGGATGGTTGTGGCGATTCTCTTAAGCGGCATCGGCGGCGCGTTCGGCTACGTTGCGCCGATGATTATCCAGCGGGCACTGGACCTTGCGATTCCGGACAAAAACGAGAAACTTCTGTTTTCTCTGGTCGGAATGCTCGTCGGCATCTACGTCGTCAGCGTCATTTTCACGACAATCCGAAGCCGTATCATGGTGGATGTCAGCCAGAATATCATCTACGATATCCGAAAAGACCTGTTTGAGCATCTGCAGGAGCTGCCGTTCCAGTATTACGACGACCGTCCGCACGGCAAAATTCTGATCCGTGTGGTCAACTACGTCAACTCGGTATCGGATATGCTTTCGAATGGACTGATCAACATCGTACTGGAGTGTTTCAATCTGCTGTTCATCGTCATTTTCATGTTCCTGGTCGATGTGCAGATGGCGCTCGTCGTTCTCTGCGGCGTGCCGGTGCTGTGCGTGTTCATGGTCTGGATCAAGAATAAACAGAGACGGGCATGGCAGGCAGTTTCAAATAAGAACTCGAACCTGAATGCGTATCTGCAGGAAAATATCGTCGGAGCCCGCATTACGCAGATCTTTGCGAGAGAGGATGAAAATGCGGAGATTTTCAAGGATCTTTCACAGGACTGCCGCAGAACGTGGAACACGGCGGTACGCTATTCCAACCTGGTATGGCCGGGCATCGATTCCATTTCCGTCTGCGTGCGCGCGGCAATCTTTTTAGCAGGCCTTGTGCTGTTCGGACAGGGCAGCAAATCGCTCGGTACCATCGTGGCGATTTCCAGCTACGCATCGTACTTCTGGCAGCCGATCATGAACCTCGGAAATATCTTCAACAACTTTATCAACAACATCGCTTACCTGGAGCGTATCTTCGAGACAATGGACGAGCCGGTAACGGTAAAGGATGCCGAGAATGCTGTGAAAATGCCGGAGATCCGCGGTGAGGTGACGTTTGACCATGTCAACTTCTCGTACGATGAATCGAAGCAGATTTTAAAAGACGTTTCGTTCACGGTAAAACCGGGCGAGAGCGTGGCGCTTGTCGGACCGACGGGAGCCGGAAAGAGTACGATTGTTAATCTGATCTCCCGGTTCTACAATGTCAACGGCGGCCGTGTCCTGATCGACGGCCAGGACATCTCGCAGGTGACGATCCATTCCCTGCGTGAGCAGATGGGCATTATGATGCAGGACAGCTTTATTTTCTCGGGAGACATTGAGGACAACATCCGTTACGGAAAACTCGATGCGACACTGGAGGAGATTGTCAATGCGAGCAAAACCGTCTGCGCGGATGAGTTCATCAGCAAAATGCCGGACCGCTATCAGACCGAGGTGCGGGAGCGCGGCTCCATGCTGAGCCAGGGCCAGAAACAGCTGATCTCGTTTGCGAGAACGCTGCTTTCGGATCCGGCGATTCTGATTCTCGATGAGGCAACCTCAAGCATCGACGTACAGACCGAGAAAGCACTGCAGACTGGCCTCAATGCGATGCTGAAGGGCAGAACATCGTTCATCATCGCCCACCGTCTGTCCACGATCCGCAACTGCGATAAGATCATGTATATCGACAACGGCGGCATCATGGAGAGCGGAACGCACGACGAACTGATGGCAAAGAAGGGATATTACTACAAACTGTATACGGCACAGCTCGATGAAGTACAGAAAGCGGGCTGACCCATACTTCAGGATGATAAAAAAGGCTTCTGCCAGCGGATGAAAATCCGGGGCAGAAGCCTTTTAACGCTACGCGCTGTTTTATTATTTTCCGGAGAAGTATTTCTCTTTGATGATCTCAACCGGCATATCCTCGCCAGTCCACAGTTTGAAGGAAGCAGCTCCCTGGTATAACAGCATGTACATACCGTTTCCGGTCTTGCATCCAGCCTCTTTTGCCTCACGCAGCAGGCGGGTTTCCTGCGGATTGTAGATTACATCGAAAACGAACAGATCTTTGTGGAACATAGTTGTATCAGTGATGATGGTGTTCTCGGTTTTTGGAGCCATTCCGACGGAGGTTCCATTGACAAGGATTGCGCTGTCTGCGATAGATGCGCGAAGGACTTCCGGATCGGAGAAGTCGTGCAGGGTAACCTTGCAGGAAGTACGCTCATTGAGTTTTGCAACGATTTCTTCTGCTCTTCCGAAGAAGTTGTCTCTGACGTTGAATACGTTGATCTCGGCCACGCCGTCGAGGGCTGCCTGTACCAGGATTGCAGTAGCAGCGCCGCCGGCACCGAGCAGGGTCATCTTTTTGCCGATGATGTCTACACCGTTTTCTGCAACTGCTCTCATGAAGCCGACACCGTCTGTGGTGTATGCGGTCAGAACGCCGTTGTCGTTGACGATGGTATTACATGCGCCGGAGATCTCAGAAGCCGGGGAGACCTTGTCTGCCAGCTTGCACATGATGTTTTTGCCAGGCATGGTGATGTTCCAGCCTCTTGCACCCATGGTGCGGAGTCCTTCGACTGCCTGCGGCATTTTGTCTTCCGGTACGTCAAAAGCAAGGTAACTGTAGTCAAGGCCGAGCTGATCGCACGCTTCGTTGTGCATTTCCGGAGAAACGCTGTGTGCAACCGGGCTGCCGAGTAAGCATAATAATCCGGTGTGTCCTGTGATATGTTTTGACATAATATGAAATCCTCTCTCTCCTCGTATTTCAGCATGATGAAAATCATGCTGTAGCGCTTTAAATTGCTACTATATGAAGTGAATTATACTCCAGATGCTTCCGGAAAGCAAGAAAAAAGAGGAAATGCCGTAAAGTTCATTTCCTCTTTTCGTGTTGGTTTTTGATTAAGGTTTAAGATGGAAAAGATTCGCCCGGAAATCAGATTCCAAGTTTCTCTTTCATGTAGTCAACCGGAGTATCTTTTCCGGTATACAGCTTGATTGCAATGAGTGCCTGGAACAGCATCATACCCATGCCGTTGAAGACCTTTTCGCATCCTGCTTCTTTTGCCTGTTTCATCATAACGGTTTCGCGCGGAGCGTAAACGGTATCCGTTACGATGAGATCTTTTTTAAAGAAGGAAGGATCAGGAATGTTGGAAAGGTCTTCGAGCGGATGCATTCCTACGCCGGTAGCATCGCAGAACAGGTCGGCTGCGTGCATTTTTTCTTTCAGGAGGTCTTTGTCTGCCAGATCGTTCATGGTAGCCTTGCAGTTGGTGTTCTTATTGATCAGATCAACAATTTCCTCTCCACGGCTGTAGAATTTGTCTTTGATGTTGAAGATTTCAATTTCTGCAACTCCATCCAGAGCACCGCGCACTGCAATTGCAGTAGCAGCACCGCCGGTTCCGATCAGGACCATCTTCATTCCCTTGAAATCGATGCCCTCTTCGGTCAGTGCCTGCCAGTATCCCATACCATCGGTGTTGTAGCCTTTCAGTTTGCCTGTTACCTGACCGTTTTCGTCGCGGAGGTTGACTACGGTGTTGATAGCGCCGCATAACTTAGCTGCTTCATCTACCTCGTCCAGATATTTGTGGACAACAGTTTTGTTTGGCATGGAAATATTGGAACCGAGCATTTTCAGCGCGCGGATACTCTGCACAGCATCTTTTAAAGAATCGTTATCAACTTCGAAAGCAAGCTGAATGACATCATCTCCGTTTTTGTCGTATGCAAGGTTGTGGGTTGTCGGAGACTGGGTATGACGGATCGGGTAAGCCATTAATCCAACTAATTCGGTATGTCCTGTTACGTTTGGCATGATATTTTCCTCTTTTCTTTTTTTCATGCTGCGCTGTTTTTGGTTGGAAAAAGAGGCAGCGCAGCAGATGATATACAGTTTTTTGTCGGGCTGCTTAAAGTCGATATTTACTCAAGCGGCTCCAGATGCAGGTATCCCTGGGATTCCAGTACATTCAGGATCGCGCGGCCTTCCATGGTACCTTCCATGATGCGGCGTGCGCGGACGGAATCGCCGATGGTATAAATATAAGTATGGGTATCGGCGAATGCTTCCTGAAGCTCCGGCAGAATCGGGTTGTTGGAGCGCATTCCAAGGCAGTTGAATCCGTAATCGAAGGTGAGATCCTGGATGGTTCCGTCCGGAAGTTTTACGGTGAATGCGTTTTCTTTTACTTCCTGAAGAGCAGTGTTGACATACTCTTTTACACCGTATTTGTCGTGTGTCTCACGCATGGAGCATTTGGTGATCGGGTCTGCAAGCATACCGATCTGCGGCAGCATGTCGATGATGGTGCACTCAGCACCTCTTGGTGCAAAGTATTCAACAACATCAAGTCCTACGGAACCGCCGCCAACGACAACGACTTTCTTGCCCTGACAGGCTTCTTCCGGGTATTTTCCTGCATTTACATTGTTGATCATACCAAAGATGGTATTTACGTTTCCGGCGTCGATGTTCTCTTTCAGGCCTTTGATCGGCGGAACAAGCGGAACGGAACCGGTGGAGTTTACAATGATGTCTGGTTTGAACTGTTTGATCTTCTCTACGGTAGCTTCGGTGTTGAGGAAGATATACAGATTTTTCAGTCGGGCAGCTCTTGCTTCAAGGTATTTCGGGAAATCTTTCATACGGCTCTTGCTTGGAAGATCGGAGATGAAAGTGGAAAGACCGCCGATGTGGTCGTTTTTCTCGAGTACGAAAACGTTGCATCCGACTTCTGCTGCGGTGCAGGCTGCTTCCATACCGGCAGTACCGGCGCCGACAACAACAACGTTACAGTTTTTGTTCACTTTCAGTGCTTTGTAAATATCGCCTTCCGGAACGGCCGGGTTTACGGTACAACGGATCGGGCGGTTGACACCGATACGGTTTCCTGCACATCCGACGTTACAGGAGATACATTTCCGAAGAATATCTTCTTCACCATTCTCCACTTTCTTTACCCAGTTTGGCTCAGCGATCAGTCCGCGTCCCATGCCGACGATATCTACATCGCCGCTTTCAAGAACTTTTTCAACAACCTTCGGGTCACGGTAGTTACCGGCATTGATCACAGGTTTTTTGAATTTATCTTTTACGGCTCTTGCCATGTAGGAACGCCATCCGTCCGGCAGGAAGTTGGAATCGATCTGATACTGCAGAGATGGGTTGAGACCGCAGGATACGTCGTACATATCTACGAACTCATCCAGGTACTCCAGATACTCCAGGGTATCTTCCAGGGTATTTCCGCCCGGAACACGCTCCTCGGCAGAGATACGAACGATGATCGGGAACCACGGTCCGACGTTTTTACGTACTTCCTCGAGAACCATGCGCGGGAAGCGCAGACGGTTTTCTACGGAACCACCGAATTCATCGGTTCTTTTATTGTAATACGGAGAGATGAACTGGCTCATCAGGTAGGAGTGGCCACAGTGGATTTCAATGGCGTCAAAGCCGATGGCCTGCACACGTTTTGCAGCCTCGCCGTATTTTTTCACGGTTGTCATGATTTCTTCCTTTGTCATCGGACGCGGGGTTTCGCCACCGGCCTTTGTCGGGATATTGGAAGAAGAAACGGTTTCCATGCCGGTTCTTGCGGAAGATGCGGAAGCTCCGGCGTGGTTGATCTGGATTGCTACGGTAGCACCGTTTTTATGAAGGTTCTCGACTAACTGATAGTAGCGCGGCATAAAGCTGTCGTGGTCGATACGGATCTGGCTGGTTCCGTTGGAACCGACCGGGTACTCGATGTTGGCGTTCTCCAGAATAATGAGACCAACGCCGCCTTTTGCGCGGAGAGAGTAATAATTCATATGACGGTTACTCATTTCACCGCTTGTCTCACCGTAGTTGGTTCCCATCGGGGTCATTGCAATACGGTTTTTAATCGTTGTTCGTTTGATTGTAATTGGCTCAAAAATTTTTGGGTAAGCACTCTTCATGAAAATTTCTCCTTATTCATTACATGAGCGGTAATCCTCTGTTTGTGACAATTTCATCATAACTCTTTCGACTAAAAATTAACAATATCTTTCAGATAAACTTTCGATACGTTTTCGCTATCATTTCCGGTCTCTTCGATAATGTCAGCGTGTTGTTTCATATATTCGGTAAACCGTTCGACAGCCGGAAGCCGGTAGCGGTTCTTCATCCAGAACATAAAGGTCTGGTGATAGATTTCGAGACCTTTCAGTGTGTGGATGCGGATACCGTCTGCCTGTTCCAGAATATCGGTTCGCGGCATGAGCGCGATGCCGAAGTTTTCGCGTACCAGTGCCACAATCGAATATTCATCCGGGCATTCCATGATAATATTCGGATGAAGCTGATATTTGCGGTAGAGATGACCGGTGTAGGCCCCCATCCAGGATGCGCAGTCGTAGCCGATCACCGGATAACGGGTAAGCTTTACAAGCGGAACCTCCTGTTCATCGGCAATCGGATGCTGTTCCGGGGACACGATGACAAGCGGCTGCTGGATCAACGGAAAAAACTCCATGTCGTCGCGCTTTAAAAAGCCGCCAAACCCAAGATCGAGTTCACCGGATTTCACCTTCTGTGCAATGGCCGGGGTATGGTTCTGCCAGAAGCTAAAGGCAACATTTTTGTTTTCTTCTTTGTCCAGAAAGGTGCGGACGTTGTGTGGAATATAATGTCCGGCAAGTGGAAAAATATAACCGATATTGATTTTTCCGCCACCGGAGGCGAGCTCTTTCATTTTTCCTGTCGCAATGTCACAGTCACCTGCGATCCGGTCTGCATGCTCCAGGAAAAGGCGGCCGGCATTGGTAAGGACAACACCGCGCCCTTTCTTTTCAAACAGCGTGATTCCAAGCTCACTTTCAAGGGCAGCCATGGAACGGCTCAGGGACGGCTGGGAAATATAAAGCTCCTCCGCTGCCTGGTGATAATTTTCCAGCCGGGCGACCTTTCGGAAATAGAGAATCTGATTCAGTGTCATGTGGTTTTTCCTCCTGAAAAAATGGTTCCGTAAGAAAGTCTTTGCTTCCTCTTATTATGATAACTCAAGTATACCATATCAATGCATTCAATGCATTGGTTTTTTCCTTTAAAAGCATTAGACCGCACACACTTTCACTGTTAAAATAAAGGCAAATGTTATTTTTTTAACATTCACGAAACTGGTAATCTGTTGTTTGTGACAAAACAAAAGGATGAACCGAACAGAGGAAAAAGACAATTTGACCTCAACATGATCTATTTAAAAAGGAGAGAAACCATGAACAAAAAATACCTGCCAAGTGCATTAATTTTGTACTTGAACTACTTTATCCACGGTGTTGGATGCTCTATTCTGGGCCAGGCAGTCATCAAAGAGGCTCTGGCAGCAGCATGGGGAGTGGAAGCAATGGCAATTACCGCGATTTCCGCAGCACTCGGTCTTGGCCGTCTGATCGCACTGCCATTTGCAGGTCCTCTGTCCGACAAGCTCGGACGTCGCATTTCCACCGCAATCGGAAGTGCTTCTTATGCAATTTACCTGATCGGCCTTGCTCTTGCATTTAATGCAGGAACACACGGCGGTTACACCATTGCTTACGTATGCGCCATCATCGGCGGTATCGCAAACTCCTTCCTGGATACCGGTATTTACCCGGCAGTATCCGAGATTATTTACAAAGCTCCTGGCGTTGCTACCATGGGAATCAAATTTTTCATCGCAATCGCACAGATGCTGCTTCCGTTTGTTCTTGGTGTAGCGGTTACTTCTACCGCAGCCGGCCTTACCTCCTACAATCCGTTATTCTACGGATGCGGAATCGCGTATATCGTCCTTTTTGTACTGGTATTCCTGTTCCCGCTGCCAGATGCTGACCAGAAAGCATCCGGTAAAAAAGAAGGTCTGATCGACAGCCTGAAACATACCCATTTCTCCTTCGAGTCCGTTGCCATGATTCTGATCGGATTTACCTGCACCGGTACCTTCCAGCTGTGGCTGAACTGTGCGCAGAACTTTGCAAAAGAGAATGTAGGCTGGGCGAATCCGTCCATCATGCAGACCTATTATTCAGCAGGAACCATGCTGGCACTCGTTGTAACCGCATTCCTGACCAGAAAAATCAAAGACGTTCGTTTCATCGTTGTTTACCCGGCCATTTGCCTTGTAACCATGATCGTTGTCCTGATGGGACAGAGCAAACCGCTGATGATCGCCGGTGCTTTCATTATCGGATGGGCAGGCGCAGGCGGACTGCTTCAGATCGCAACTTCCGTTTGCAACATGCTGTTCCCGAAAATCAAAGGAACCGTAACCGCACTGGTTATGATTGCATCTTCTCTTTGCAACTACACGATCCTGACCGCAGCATCTAAAATGCAGCCGTCCGGCGTTATGACCATGAACATCGTTCTGACCGCAGTTGGTGTTGTACTTGGACTGTTTGTAAACATCCGCTATAAAAAAATGGTTGAACTTGCACAGCAGGACAACTAAAATGAGGTTAAGGATTGCGGGAGTACGAAGTACCAGGTAATCCGGGCGTGAAAAAGAAAAGCCTGCAAAGAAAAGTCAGGATTAATATTGAAGAAAGAAGGAAAAACACATGAATACAGTAAAAGTTCGTGATATTGAAATCGGTGCCGGTGCACCGAAGATCATCGTTCCGATCGTAGGCGTTACCAAAAACGATATCATCGAAGAAGCAAAAACCTTCCATTCGATTCCGGTTGACGTTGTAGAATGGCGTGTAGACTGGTTCGAGGGTGTATTCGACTTTGCACAGGTAGAGGACGTGTTAAAAGACCTCCGCGAAGCACTCGGCAATATTCCGCTTCTGATGACATTCCGTACCTCCAAAGAGGGCGGTGAAAAAGCGATTGAGCCGGCAGCATATGCAGAGCTGAACATCAAAGCAGCACAGACCGGATATGTGGATCTGGTGGATGTTGAGATCTTTACCGGAGATGATATTGTAAAGAAGATCATCGACGGTGCACACGCAGCAGGCGTAAAGGTTATCGCTTCCAATCATGATTTCTTCAAGACTCCTGCAAAAGCAGACATCATCTACAGACTGCGCAAGATGCAGGATATGAACGCAGATATTCCGAAGATCGCTGTTATGCCGCAGAATAAGAAAGACGTTCTGACCCTGCTTGCAGCAACAGAGGAAATGACCACCAATTATGCGGACAGACCGATCATCACCATGTCTATGGCAGGCACCGGTGTAATCAGCCGTCTTTGCGGTGAGGTGTTTGGCTCTTCCATGACCTTCGGCGCGGCAAAGAAAGCATCCGCACCGGGTCAGATGGGTGTGAATGATCTGAGCACCGTTCTGGATCTGCTTCACAAAGCCATGTAACCGTTTTTTCTTTATGGGACATCGGTATTTTTAGCTTTGCTGTTGATGCCGATGTCCCTTTTGTATTATTGTTCTGTTATAAATTTAACGGAGGTATGCCTTTTATGAAGAGAGTATTTCACTGGCTGGATGAAAACTTGGAAGAATTTCTTCTTGTGATCGGTCTGATCGCCATGACGCTGATCATGGGAATTCAGGTTTTCTGCCGCTACGTCCTTGGCATGTCGCTGTCGTGGTCGGAAGAGCTGACCAGATATATTTTTATCTGGTGCGGTTTTTTAAGCGTCAGCTACTGCAGCAAAAAATGCCTTTCCATCAAGATCGAGCAGTTTGTTGCGATTTTTCCGCGGAGAGGAAAAGCCGTTTTCAAAATTGTGAATCATACGTTTGAACTGATTTTTTTCATCTATATGATTCCGTTTGCTTTTTCTTATATGATGTCGTCAGTTAAAAGCGGCCAGCTTTCCCCGGCCTGCAAAATCCCGATGTACTTTATCCAGGCAGCACCGCTTGTCTCCTTTGTGCTGGTTGCATTCCGTGTTTTGCAGCGGTGGATGATCGAGTTCCGTGTGGCACGCGGTGAGAACGTTTTCGACCCGGCCCATCCGGAGCGAAATACGCCGGAATCCTTCATTGAGGCAAATGCCGGAGCAGATAACACCACAGAAAATGCTCTGAACGCGGGTATCGACAACCGCATCCATACGATTAAAAATTCGAATGAGGAGGAACGCTAATGCCAGTCGTAGTATTATTTCTGATTTTTGTTGCATTGCTGGTCATCGCTGTTCCGGTATCGATTACCCTTGGAATCACATCTGTGCTTCCGTCGGTGTTTGACCCGTCTTTTACGGTAGGAGCCAAATATCTGATCCGTGCCATGTTCGGAGGACTCGATTCCTTCCCCCTGCTGGCAGTTCCGATGTTCGTTCTCTCCGGTATCATCATGGCAAAGGGAGGAATCTCCAAGAAGCTGTTTGACGTCTTTGCCTATTTCCTTGGAAAATTTACTGCGGGTATGCCGTGTGCGGTTATCGTTACCTGCCTCTTCTATGGTGCAATCTCCGGTTCCGCTCCGGCGACCGTTGCTGCGGTCGGAAGTATGACGATCCCGATTCTGACCACGCTTGGTTATGATCTGACATTCTCCACTGCGATTGTGGCAGTTGCCGGCGGTCTTGGCGTTATCATTCCGCCAAGTATTCCGTTCATCATGTACGGTATGGCTTCCGGCGCTTCGGTCAGCGACCTGTTCCTTGCCGGAATTGTACCGGGTCTGATGATCGGTCTGCTGCTGATGGTTTATGCCGTTTATCACTGCAAACGGTATGGGGAGGACAAAGAGAAGATCCATGCAGAAGTCAAAGTGCTGCATGACAAAGGCCTGCTTCGCGTTTTAAAAGAGAGCTTTTTTGCATTACTTAGCCCGGTGATCATCCTTGGCTGTATCTACAGCGGTGTTGCTTCCCCGACCGAGGCGGCCGTTATCTCCGTATTCTATGCACTGATCATCAGCCTTTTTGTGTACAGAAGTATCCGCATCCGCGACATCTGGTCCATTCTGGTTGAGGCGATTCGTACCTTCACCCCGATCCTGTTTATTCTGGCAGCATCGACCGCATTCTCCCGTGTGCTGACGCTGATGCAGGTACCGCAGACGGTCAGCGAGTTCATTCTGAACAACTTCCACAGCCCGGTTGCGATCCTTCTGATCATCAATGTATTCCTGCTGATTGTCGGAATGGTGATGGATACCACACCGGCAATCCTGATTCTGACCCCGATCCTGCTGCCGATCGTACAGGCAATCGGTATGGATCCGATTCAGTTTGGTGTGATCATGGTTGTCAACCTGGCGATCGGCTTCGTAACACCGCCGATCGGCGTCAACCTGTTCGTGGCAAGCTCCCTGACCGAGGTTCCGGTCATGCAGATCGCAAAGAAGGCTATGCCGATGATCGGTTTCTTCCTTGTGGCACTGCTGCTGATTACGTTTATTCCGGCGATTTCGATTGGAATTTTATAGGGAGGAGCGAAGGACAATGAAAAAGATGACAAAAAATAAAAAGCTTTTCCGAACAGCGACGGTACTTGCTGCTGTCGTTGCGCTTGGTGCATCGCTTGCCGGCTGCGGCTCTTCCGATGGAGAGACGACACAGCGCTATTCCTGGCCGCTGGCAACGGCGAGCCCGGAGGACACGGTCACACAGATTTTTGCCGAGAAGTTCGCGGAAGAGATTTCGGAGCTGAGCGATGGTAAAATGAAAATTCAGGTTTACGCAAACTCAACGCTCGGCGGCGACCGCGATCTGCTCGAAACGTGTGCCGACGGCGATATTCCGTTTGTCGTACAGAATACGGCACCGCAGGTTTCCTTTATGGGGGATCTTGCCGTGTTTGATCTGCCGTGTGTGTTTGATTCTCTCGATGAATGCCGTGAGAAGATTGATAATCCGGAGTTTTACGATCTGATCAGCAATGTTTACACAGAGGGCGGCTATCACCTGCTCGGCATGGCGGATCAGGGATTTCGTGTCATGAGTACGAATAAGCCGGTTTACAGCTTTTCGGATTTCAAGGGCCAGAAGATCCGTACCATGGAGAACAGCTACCATCTGGCATTCTGGAAAGCCATCGGTGCCAACCCGACGCCGATGAGCTTCAGTGAGGTTTATATCGGCCTGCAGCAGCATACGATTGATGCGCAGGAGAACCCGTATGAGGTTATCGTTTCGAATAACCTGTATGAGCAGCAGGATTACGTAGTGGAAACGAACCATCTGCCGCATCTGATTTCCCTGATTGTCAACGACGATTTCTTCAAGGATCTGTCGGAGGACGAGCAGGAGATTATGACTGAGGCTGCAAAGATTGCGACCGAGTACGCAAGAGAGCAGTCCGATGCCCGTATCGCCGACAAGATCGCGACGATCGAGGAGAGCGGAACGAAGATCCTGACTCTTGATGACCAGATAAGAGCGGACATCCGAGAGGCATCGAAGAGCGTGTATGCGTCGATTAAAGAGAACATTGACCCGGCGATTTACAATGCTTATATGGATGGGATTGAGTAAGAAAAGAAAATGAAATTCCCGGCTGCGGGGCACTGAAAAACAGTGTTTCGCGGCCGGATTTTTTTACACAAAATTTGCCTTGCACGGTCGAAACTGTAAGACTATAATGGGGTTCAGAGGGTTTTTCTAAATTAATTACTCATGATCAAGGGAGGCAAAAAAATGATTTTTGAACACATGGACCGGATTGTATTTGCAGGAGATTCCGTAACGGATATGGAGAGTGCACAGCCGGTGGGGGAAGGTTTATTTGAAAATGTCGGAAAGAGTTACGTTCGAATTGTCGAGAACATGCTCGCTGCATTTTACCCGGAGGTATATCTCCGCGTGACAAACTCCGGCATCGGCGGAAACACAAGCCGTGATCTGTTGAAGCGTTTCGACCGTGATGTAGTATCTTTAAAACCGGACTGGGTATCCATCTGCATCGGCATCAACGACGTCTGGAGACAGTTCGACAGCCCGGCCATCCCGGACGAGCAGGTATCCCCGGAGGAGTACCGCTCGAATGTCGAACAGATGATTCTTTCCGTGAAAGATAACGTAAAAGGCATTTTCCTCATGACTCCATACTACATGGAGCCGAACGCAGAAGACTGGATGAGAAAACGCATGGACACCTACGGCGCAATCTGCGGCGAACTGGCTGAAAAATACGGCTGCCGCTTCATCGACCTGCAGGCCGTTTTTAACGATTACTTCCAGTACCGCCATTCCTCCTACATCGCCTGGGACAGAATCCACCCGAACCAGATTGGTGCAACGGTGATCGCGCGGGCATTTCTGGAAAAATGCGGATTTGATTATAACCATAGGCCGGGGGAAGAATAAAAAATGCATATGATAAGCGGGAATCGTCATCGCGGTTCCCGCTTTTTGTTTTTGAAAAGGGCAGAGGTTCTGTCTGAAAACTGCGGATGGAGTCGAAAAAAGGAGAAAAACTGCGGTAAAATTTTGCTTAAATGACCAAATTTAATTGCTGTTTTGGCGCTTTTATGGTATATTATGACTATCCATACATTTATGTGGCGCTGAATTGGGACATAAGAGTGAGACATAAAAATAAAGAATAGAACAGGAGAGACAAAAAAACATGTATCTGGAAGAGTATAAGAGATGGCTGGCAGCCGATCTGGAAGACGCAGATCTGAATCCGGAACTGGCACGGATTGAAGGAAATGATGAGGAGATCAAGGATCGTTTTGCTGTATCTCTGAAATTCGGAACCGCAGGACTTCGTGGTGTACTTGGCGCAGGAACAAACCGTATGAATATCTATGTAGTACGTCAGGCAACACAGGGTCTTGCAAACTGGGTAAAAACACAGGGCGGAACCCAGACCGTAGCCATCAGCTATGACAGCCGTATCAAGAGCGATGTATTCGCAAAAACAGCAGCAGGCGTTCTGGCAGCAAATGGAATCAAAGTCAGAATTTACGATGCACTGATGCCGGTACCGGCACTTTCCTTTGCAACCCGTTACTACAACTGCAACGCAGGTATCATGGTAACCGCATCCCACAACCCGGCAAAATACAACGGCTACAAAGCCTACGGTCCGGACGGATGCCAGATGACTGATGATGCTGCTGCAATCGTATACGCAGAGATTCAGAAAACCGATATCCTGACCGGCGTAAAATACATGCCGTTCGCAGAGGGCGTGGAAGAAGGACTGATCCGTTTTGTCGGAGAAGACTGCAAGAATGCCCTGTATGAAGCAATCGAATCCCGTCAGGTTCGTCCGGGCCTGTGCAAAACTGCCGGACTGAAACTCGTTTACAGCCCGCTGAACGGATCTGGTCTTGTACCGGTTACCCGTGTATTAAAAGACATCGGCATCACCGATATCACGATCGTTCCGGAGCAGGAGTACCCGAACGGATACTTTACTACCTGCAGCTATCCGAACCCGGAAATCTTTGCTGCACTGGAAAAAGGTCTTGATCTTGCAAAAGAGACCGGCGCAGACCTGATGCTGGCTACCGACCCGGATGCAGACCGTGTTGGTATTGCCATGAAATGCCCGGATGGAAGCTATGAGCTGGTAACCGGAAACGAAGTCGGCGTTCTGCTTCTCGACTATATCTGCGCAGGCCGCATCGAGAAAGGCACCATGCCGGAGAAACCAGTTGCTGTAAAATCCATCGTATCCACACCGCTGGCAGATGCCGTTGCTGAGCACTACGGCGTAGAACTCCGCAGCGTTCTGACCGGATTCAAATGGATCGGCGACCAGATTGCAAACCTGGAGGCAGACGGCGAAGTAGACCGCTTCATCTTCGGATTCGAGGAGAGCTACGGATACCTGGCCGGCCCGTATGTCAGAGATAAAGACGCAGTCATCGGCTCCATGCTGATCTGCGAGATGGCAGCTTACTACAGAAGCATCGGAAGCTCCCTGAAACAGAGACTGGAAGAGATCTATGCCGAGTATGGCCGCTACCTGAACAAAGTAGACAGCTTCGAGTTCCCGGGACTTAGCGGAATGGACAAGATGGCCGGCATTATGGACGGCCTTCGAAAAGAGCCGCTGACCGAGATCGCAGGTTCTGCCGTTGTCAAAGTAACCGACTACGAGAAACCGGAAGAAACCGGACTCCCATCCGCAAACGTTCTGATCTACAAACTGGCAAACGGTGAAACCGTCATCGTCCGCCCGTCCGGAACAGAACCGAAGATCAAAGTATACTACACAACACTTGGCAAGGATCTGGCAGAGGCAGAAGCAGAGAAAGAAAAACTCGCAGAGGCTTTAAAACCGATTCTGGCATAAAGAAAATAAAAGAATGGAAGGGCGTGGCTTTGGTCACGCCCTTTTTTGAACCGAAAATTCTTTTAAAAAGTGTAAGATTTTCTGCAAAATGGCGTGATGATAGATGAAAGGGGGGATTTCCATATGGAGGATATTCATATTGTCCAACTGTACTGGGACAGAAACGAAACAGCGATCAGCGAATCATCGATGAAATATGGCGCATACTGTACGTCCATTGCACAGAATATTCTGCAGAATCCGGCGGATGCAGAAGAATGTGTCAACGACACCTGGCTTCACGCGTGGAATGCCATGCCGCCGCACCGGCCGTCTCTGCTATCCACATTTCTTGGAAAAATAACGAGAAATCTTTCGTTTGATCTGTATAGAAAAATGCATCGCAAAAAACGCGGAGGAAGTCAGATGGATGCAGTATTGGACGAGCTGGAAGAATGTGTTTCGGGGAAAGATGATATTGAGCGGCAGTGGGAGATGAAAGAACTGATCGCGGAGATCAATCAGTTTCTGCAGAAGCTGCCGGAGGAAAAACGATGCATGTTTGTCCTGCGGTACTGGTATGTAGACAGCATCGGTGAAATCGCGGAGCGGCTGGGAAGAAGTGAAAATTATATTTCAGTTTCATTGAACCGGATCCGTGGAAAATTGCATACACACTTGACGGAAAGGGGGTTCGAAGTATGAAGAAAGAAGAATTATTTGAAACGCTGGGAAATCTGGATCCTGCTATGGTGGAAAAAGCGGGGAAATATCAGCGTTCACGAAGGACTGCATGGAAAAAATGGACGGCCACTGCAGCCTGTGCGGTGATCATTGGCGGAGCTGTGCTGGGGGGTATGACATGGAGAAACGGTCGGGAGGGTTCTGCAGTCCGTTATCCGTCGGGGGTAACGACGGTGCTGGCGGCTTATCCGGCATCTGTGGAGCGGACAATGGATGCACAGAAATTCATGGAAAGCGATGCACACTGGGACTGGTGGGATTCGTACCGGGAGCTGACAGAAAAATCAGCAGAACTGCAGTCGGGAATGGATGCGTATTATCAGAACCTGATAGAACAGATGCTGGTTTCGGAAAATGAAAATACCGTCTGCTCGCCGATCAATCTGTATATCGCATTTGCGATGCTGGCGGAAACTTCAGATGGAAATACGCGGCAGCAGATTCTCGATATGCTTGGTGCGCAGGATATCGAGACACTGAGGGAAAATGTTTCTTCACTCTGGGAAAGCAATTATGCAGACACGCCCGCGCTGAAAAGTGTGCTGGCAAATTCGCTGTGGCTGGATGGTGAGGAAACATACAATGACAAAACGCTGCGGCGGCTTGCGGAACAGTACTATGCATCGACATTCAGAGGAACGCCAGGATCAAAAGAAATGGATCAGGCATTGCAGACCTGGACGGATAATAATACCGGCGGGCTTTTGAAGGAATATACGAAAGACATGGCGATCGCACCGGATACCGTGTTTGAGCTTGTATCTACCATCTATTATAAGGCGATGTGGAGGGAAAATTTCTGGGAAGTGAATACAGAGAAGGAAACGTTCCACGGAACTGCGGGAGACACCGATGTGGATATGATGAAAAAAACGGAACGGATGGATGTCTACCAGGGAGAACAATTTACGGCAATTGGCCTTAGCCTTCAGGACAGCGGATCTATGTATTTTCTGCTTCCGGATGAAAATGTAGATGTCAATGAACTGGTATCATCGCCGGATCTGATGAAGGTTATACGGCGGGATAAAAGCAGTGATAACTGGTATTCCCCTATGGTGAACCTGTCTGTTCCTAAATTTAAAGTATCGGAAAAAACAGACCTGATCGAAACCGTGCGTGCACTAGGCGTAACGGATGCACTGGATGCGGATCTGGCAGATTTCAGCCCATTGACAGGGGATAAAGAGAATTTATACCTGAGTAAAGCAGACCACGCTGCCATGCTCGAAATCGACGAAAACGGAGTAACCGGAGCAGCGTATACAGAACTTGGCATTTCAGAAACTGCAGCAGAAATCCCGGACGACGAAATCGATTTCGTACTGGATCGTCCATTCCTGTTTCTTGTTACGGGGCAGGACGGATCGCTGTTGTTCTCGGGAGTTGTAAGAAATATCGACGGGAAGTGAAAAAAGGAGTCGGACTGTCCGACTCCTTTTAAAATAGAAGAACTCAGGGTATTTCATTCTCCGAAGCGGATATTCTTTACTGTTTTCTTCTCAATATGCAAATCTTCATAAATCCGGTTGCCACCATTTCCCTGCGGCGCCTGGGCAAGAAGCCCTACTTTTACGGTCTTTTTACCGGAAAGATTAAAAAATCTTGTCATAAAATAATGAATGCCGTCTTCAGAATAATGGAAAGCAAAGGAATTTTTCACTCTGCAAATTTTCAGCCATGCGGTATTTCCGGAAATATTACTTCCGTTGGCATCGTCAGAATAACCTTGTTTCGTCACAACGCTGACAGCGGCATGAGTTCCGAAATCGGTTTTTTCAAAGCAGCTTTTTGCCCAGTTGTCCAGATCTTCCATGACCATAAGAGAAGAAGAGTCATAGATGTCTTTGAAGTCATGAGAAACTTTGACAGTCAGAACAAAATCGCCTTCGATTTCCGTATAATAATAGGGTGCATTGTGCAGTGATTCCGGCGTAATGCCTTCTTCCGAAACAGTGCCGTTGTTGCAGAAGAAATCTGTCCCAGCCGGTGCAAAGATGACAAGCTTGCCTTCTTCCTCTCTTTTTAATTCGCTTTCATTTAACCAGGAAAAATCCATCATCCTATCTCCTTTCTAAGAAGTGTGTCTGAGACACGTTACAGTATCTCTTCGGTGCTTATTTTTACTCTGCGTTCCTTTGTCGGAGCAGAAAAACAGACAAAATCAGTACAGCAGGGAAAATGCAGCCGGCCAGCATACCTGCCTTCAGATCGTCGCCGGTGTTTTGTGTGACAAATCCAATAACAAATGGTCCAATGGAACCGCCCATATCTCCGGCCATGGCGAGAAGTGCGAACAGTGCAGTTCCGCCAAGTGGAATTTTAGAGGATGAAATACTGATGGTTCCCGGCCACATAATTCCTACGGAGAAACCACACACAACGCAGCCTGTAAGATTTAAAAGAGGATATGGTGCGAGAGCTGCAGCCAGATAACAGATCAGGCAAAGTGTACCGGATGCGATCATGAATTTTGTTAAGTCAATTTTTTCCCCGTATTTACCATAGAAGGTTCTGCTGATGCCCATCATCACAGCAAACAGGCACGGTCCTGCAATGTCTCCAATACTTTTTGAGAGACCTAATGCAGACTCGGCATAAGCGGAAGCCCATTGCGCCATCGAGATCTCGCTTGCTCCGGCGCAGACCATAAGAACAAGGGAAATCCAGAAAATGGGAAGACGGCACAGCTGACGAATGGTAAGTCCTTCTTCGCTTCCGGTCAGTGATTCAATCGGGCAGGAAAGAAAATTAAACGTATTGTACAGTGGAAGTACAGCCCAGATACATGCGAGGATCGGCCAGCGTTCCATACCAAAAACTGCCAGAAAAGCAGTGGAGAGTAAGATGACGCCTACAGACCCCCAGCAGTAAAAGGAGTGAAGCAGACTCATAACGCTGTCCTTATTGTCAAACGGACAAGCTTCTACGATTGGGCTGACAAGAACTTCAATCAGTCCGCTTCCGGCGGCATAGATCATGGCGCTGAGCAAAATTCCTGCATAGGCATTTGGCAGAATATTGGGCAGAAAGGCAAGTCCAATCAGGCCGCAGGCGGAAAGAATCTCAGAAGCAACGACACACCTGCGATAACCGATTTTATCGACATATCTGGCACAGAACAAATCGACAAGAAGTTGTGTGAAAAAGAATATTGTCGAGATAAACGCAATTTTTCCAAGAGAAATATGGTAAGTTCTGTGAAAGGTAAGAAATAGTAAAGGTGCAAAATTTGCAGAAATTGCCTGCGTGATAAATCCAAGATAACAGGCAATTAAGGTTTTGTGGTAGTTCTTTTTCATAGTGATATACTCCGTTTTTAAAAATGGCAGAACTGCTGCGGCCGTAGTGTTCGTTTCGTTGCCGTTCACCGTGTTCCATGGAGCGACAACGATTCTTTTTGTATAATAACGTAAAATGATGTCGCTTTCACTGGAATATATCCTCTGTTTATTGTATAATATCGTAAAATAGAGAGGGTCGTGTCTGAAAAACGGAGGCGGGGAAAGATGGAATTTAATACATTTTATAACAAGATCCAAACGGATGAAAGCATGATGGAAACGATACAGCATGGAAACAGTGAGTATCCGTTTCAATTGTATTACGACGATCTTGCGTTGTTTGATTTTCATTGTGTAGAATGGCACTGGCATGTGGAGTTTGAGTTTGTTTTTGTACAGGAGGGAACAGCAACCTTCTGGGTTGGCGAAAAGCAGTTTTCACTGGGACAGGGAACGGGCATTTTTATTAACTCAAAGATTTTGCATCGCTATTTTTCTGAAGGCCATGCGATTGTGCCAAATTTCGTTCTGAAACCGACATTTCTCGCTCCGGCAGACAGCCTGATTTACAAAAAATACATTGCACCGATACAGGCGTGTAAGGTGGACTGCATTGTCTTTTGCAGGGAAACAAAATGGCAGGCAGAAGTACTGGAGCTCATGCAGAAAATTCTCAAAGCGCAGGAATCAGACAAAGACCGGGAACTGGTTACTTTATTTCTGACGCAGGAATTGTGGCACTTGCTTTATTTGCACATGGATTCGGAAGTGCTGCAGAAAAAAAGAGAGCATACGGCATCCTCACAGGGAAGAACACAGCTGATGATGCAATATATTCATCAAAATTTCCGACAGAATCTTACCTTGGAGGATATCGCCGGGCAGGCTATGGTGAGCAAGAGTACGGCATTGAATCTGTTCCGAAGATATCTTCACGATACGCCGGTACATTATCTGGTGAAGTATCGTCTGCAGGAGGCTGCAAAGCTTCTGGCCACGACGGAGAAAAAGATAACTGTAATTTCCGGCGAGACGGGATTTGAAAACATGGATTATTTTTGCAAAACATTTAAGAAGTATTATGGGAGAACACCGACGGAATATCGAAGAAAAAAACAAATGGATACGGATGACAGAGGATGGATCGTTTAAGCCGTAGTGTAGGAGAAAACGGAAAAATTACAAGCTCAGAGCTGGCAGCAAAGACCAAAATGCTTCCGCCGGCTGGGTCGCAGACTGGAGGAAAAAGGATATGTAGAGCGGAGCGTTGACAAAAAAGACCGCAGAAAGTGGATAAAAGTGCGGTAGACACAAAATAAGACGCGTCCATCGAATTTACGCAAGTAATTGAAGATGGACAAAATAATAGTTGTATTAATCAATAAAATATCGTATAATACAAACATGAACACAACATATCAATCAAACAATAATGTCGTCTATTCCTGTAAGTACCATG